>Ga0097621_100000461_pt1 | contig 28439 bp, 33 predicted proteins | sample KBSMisM72_FD_73165 | JGI IMG/M metagenome (GOLD analysis project Ga0097621, IMG submission 73165) | Miscanthus rhizosphere microbial communities from Kellogg Biological Station, Michigan, USA - KBS Miscanthus M7-2 (version 2) (version 2) | ecosystem: Host-associated > Plants > Roots >... | reverse complement strand
GCTGTATCAGCTGAGCGCCGGGGAATTCGAACACATCTTGAGCACCTTCCCCCTGATCCCGCGCGAGGAGCGCGACGCGGCGCTGCATCACTTTCGATACTCGACACAAAGATGAAATGCGAGGACACAGATGGATCAGCCACAGAGACACGGCGACACAGAGCTCGATCGGATCAACAAGATCACCGAACGAATCATCGGCTGCGCAATCGAGGTGCATCGAATCCTCCGATGCGGGCTGTTCGAAGCTATCTACCGATCGGCGCTGGCTATCGAGTTCGAAACGGTGGGATTGTCGTACGCGAGGGAGGTGTCGGTGCCCGCGAGCTACAAGGGGCGATTGCTGGGATCCTACCGCATCGATTTCGTGGTCGAGGATCTAGTGATCGTCGAAGTGAAGAGCGTGGAACGCATGAATCCTGTCTTCGAGACCCAGGTAATCACCTATCTTGGGCTGACGAAAAAGAGAGTCGGGCTTCTTATCAACTTCAATTCACGGCTGTTGAAGGATGGAGTGCAGCGCTTCATCCGGTAGGAGAGGCATCTCGCGACGCCGCGAAGCGGCGTGCTCGGGTAGAAGGATCGACAGAAACCCAAACGACGGCAAAGACAATACGTTTGAGGTTTCTGCCGATCCTTCTACCTGAGCGCCGACCGGCTCCGCCGGTCGGTCGTGCGATGCCCACCGGCTGACTCTCTGTGTCTCGGTGTCTCTGTGGCTATGTGATCCGTACTCCGGCGCGTTACACTGGTTGACTGTGTCATCCAAAGCCGAGCGTCATCCATCATGCTGAGAGCCGGAATCGTCGGACTGCCCAACGTCGGCAAGTCCACGTTGTTCAACGCCATCACCCGCACGCGCAACGCCGAGGCGGCCAACTACCCGTTCTGCACCATCGATCCTAATGTCGGCATCGTCTCGGTGCCGGATGCCCGGCTCGCTGAACTGAAGCGCATCGCGAAGACGAATGTCGTGATTCCGGCCGCCATCGAGTTCGTCGACATCGCGGGCCTGGTCAAAGGCGCGAGCACCGGGGAAGGCCTCGGCAACAAGTTCCTCACCCATATCCGCGAGGTCGACGCCGTCGTGCAGGTCGTCCGGTGTTTCGACGATGCCGACGTGCATCACGTGTCGGGCACGATCGATCCCGTCCGCGACATCGAGGTGATCAACACGGAGCTGATGCTCGCCGACCTCGAAGTCGTGCAGAAGCGCCGCGAGCGCCTTGCGAAAGACGCCAAGCGTGGTGACAAAGGCGCGGTGGCCGAAGACGCCGTGCTGGCGAAGATCGAGGCGGCGATCAACGACGGCAAGCCGGCGTTGACGGTCAAGCTGACGCCGGAAGAGCGGGCGCTCTCGGCGCCGTTTTTTCTCCTCTCCGACAAGCCGACCATCTTCGCCTGCAACGTGAAGGAAGGCGACCTCGCCACCGCCGACACGAACCCCTACGTGATGAAGGTGCGCGAGTACGTCGAGACGCATCTGTCGTGCGAGGCGGTCGTGATCAGCGCCCAGATCGAAAGCGACCTCGTGGACCTGGCCCCGGACGAGGCCGACGCGTTCCTGAAGGAGCTCGGCGTGCAGGAGAGCGGCATCGGCGCGCTGATCCGCTCGACCTATCACCTGCTCGGCCTGCAGACCTATTTCACCGCCGGTGAAAAGGAAGTGCGCGCCTGGACCATCCACCAGGGCGACACCGCGCCAAAGGCCGCCGGTGTCATCCACTCCGACTTCGAGCGCGGGTTCATCAAGGCTGAGACCGTGGCGTACGAGGACCTCTTGAAATGCGGCTCGGTCGCCGCGGCGCGCGAGAAGGGGCTCTACCGCATGGAAGGCAAGGAGTACGTCGTCGCCGACGGCGACGTCCTGTTGTTCAAGTTCAACGTCTGATGTCCTGACGCTCCGCGTCGACCGATTGTGAGCACGTATGGATTCGACCCAGGCAGTCATTGACTCGCTCGAGCGCGCGCCTGAAATTGTGGTTCCCCTGGTGCGCGAGGTATCTATCCAAACCCTCAGGCGGCGGCCGGCGCCGAAGAAATGGTCGGCGCACGAGCACGCGTGCCATCTCGCGCTCGTGCACTGGCTCTTCTTCGATCGGCTGGACGAGATGCTCGCGTCGCCGGCGCCGGTGATCACGCCGTACGATCCCGGGCAGAACGATCCGGACGACCGCCTGCTGAAGATGGACCTCGACGACTCGCTCGAGCAGTACGTCGAGGATCGGCGCCGTCTCGTCGATCGCCTGCGTCGCCTGTCACCGGAAGAGTGGAGCCGGAAAGCCGAACACGGCGAATACAGCCACTATTCGGTCTTCATCATGTTCCGGCATCTCGCCCTGCACGACTTCCTCCACGCATACCGCATCGAAGAGCTGCTCCTCAAGAAGGAATGGGCGTAGATCAACATGGCGATCAAGCTCTCTCCCGAAACGACCAAGCGGCTCATCGCCTCGCTCAAGCGCTACGCCGCCGAGAACCTCGACGAAGAAATCGGCGACCTGAAGGCCGGCCTGTTTCTCGATTACTGCCTGGCAGAGATCGGCCCCGTCGTCTACAACCAGGCAATCGCGGATGCGCAGTCGTACTTCACCGGCCGGGTCGCCGATCTCGAGGGCGTGTGCCACGAGGCGGAGTTTGGCTTCTGGCTTCGCTCGTAGGAAGATGCCGACGTGGCTCAATGGCTTCGCCTGGCAGCGGTCATCGTCTTCGCGGCGGCGGCAGACGCCGCGCAGCGCGACGCGCCGGGGCCGCCGCATCGGACCGATCTTGCCTACGACGGCCAGTTCACATTCGTCCGGCTGCGCTGGCAGTCCGATCTCGGATTCTCGCGGCGCGCCAGGGGTTGTTTCCGTTCGACGCGTCGAGTGAAGCGTACAAACTCGGCGTCAACTACGTGCTCTACGGCTTGACCCACTGACGTGACCGTCAAGGCGTATCTGCTCTCGCTGCCCGAGCGCCTGATCCGATCCACCGTCGGACTCGGCGCCGGCGTCGCGCGTGAAGTGAGCGAGGTCGCGCTCCCGGACGCCGTTCGCCACAGCCAGCTGTATCGCAACATCGTGGACGCGACGCTCCATTTCCTGATCGAGCAGGTTGGCGGCGTCGAGGGCGTCTACCGGACCGATGCGGCGCTGCCCGACAATTTCCTCGCCAGGCGGACCGCAGGCAACGCGGTGGAGGTGCTGGGCATCGTCGCGTTTCGAGCATCGCCGGTGTGGATTCTCGCGGCGCTCGCCGACGTCTGCGGTATGGGCCGGCACCTCATCCCGGAAGTGACCGAGGCGCTGAAGGCGCAGGGCCTGCTGGAGACCGACGCGCCGTTCACCACCGTCGATCAACTGCTCGACGGCCTGGAACGAACGTCGACTCGACTGGCCGCTACCGTCAACGCGCCGCCGCTGGATGTCAGCGGATTGCGCGAAGAGTGGGCGGCGCTTCGAGAAGACGTCGGGCACCTGCCGAAGGCGAGCCTGCCTTCCCTCGAGTCGATCACGGCACTGTGGGCGGATCTCAAGGCAGAATCGGCGCGGCAGGAGCGATCGATCTTCGAGACGTCCTCGGTGATGGCCGTATCAGCCGCGCGGGCGCTTCCCGGCGGCGTGCGCTGGCTCTCCTCGTCCGCGCGGGTGGGCGCGAGCCGGACCGGCCAGGTGTTCGCGGCCGCGCTGCTCGATCACTACCGGCAGACGTTGAGCGAGATACGACAGGTCGGATACCTCACGTATGCCGGCCGGCAGTTTCGCCCCTATCTCCAGGCGGCCGCTGGTCAGTTCTCGCCGAAGCGGCGAACACTGACGCAGCGGCTGCTGGAGAAGCTGCCGGGGAGACGTCAAGCGTGACGCTGTCCCGAGCGTGGTCTCAACGCTTTTGCAGCATGTCCGCGAGCAGCGCGTCGAGCCTGGCATAGCCTTCCGTCATGCCGGCTTCCATGCCGCTGTTCACGTGCCCATCGCGGTTTTCGACCGATTTGTGCACCGTCGTGGTCCTGATGATCGTCGTCTCGCCGCTCTCCTCGAGCTCGAGCGTCTCGAGCGCCGCGGCTTCCGGAATCGGCTCGAACACGAACGTCCGGACGATCCGCTCCGGCGCAACGATCTCCTTGTACTCGCCGCTGAAGCCCACGTCGTTGCCGTCCGGTCCGCGGAACACGAAGCGATAGCGGCCGCCGACGCGCAGGTCGGTGGTGCAGCTCGCCATCGTCAGGTTGCGGGGGCCCATCCAGCGCGTGAGATGCTCGCACTTCGTGAACGCGTCGAACACGATCGCTCGTGGCGCGTCGACGACTCGCCGGGTGGTGAAGCTGGTCTTACCGGGTTCTGCGGTGATTTCGAGTTTTTTTGACGTCACGCGTTTTCTCCTTGGTTTGCAGTTCGTGAAGGTAGTCGTCGAGTCGGCTGTAGCTCTCTTCCCAGAATTGGCGATAGGTCCCGATCCAGTCGGCGGCCTGTTTCAGGCGGCGCGGTTCGAGGCGGCAGGGCCGGCGCTGCGCGTCCCGGCCGCGGACGATCAGGCCGGCGCGCTCGAGGACCTTGAGGTGCTTCGAGATGGCCGGCTGGCTCATGTCGAACGGCTCCGCCAGCTCGAGCACCGACGCCTCACCCCTGGACAGCCGGGCAAGAATCGCGCGCCGCGTCGGATCCGCCAGCGCGCCGAACGTCGTGTTGAGATCGCGATCGTTGGCAATCACCGCGCCCATGCATAGCCTCTTGGATACATAACCAGATGGTAATACACAAGGCGCGGCCCGTCAAGCCCGGCTGGACGGGTCAACGGTAGAATCGTCCGATGATTGATTTGTACAACGCCGCGACGAACGAACTGCTCGGCCAGATTACCGAGGCCGATCTCAAAGTGCTGGTCGATGCGCTCGAAGAGGAAGGCGTGAACGATCAGGACTATTACATCGACGCCGCGACGATCGACGTGATTGCCGACGGCAAGGCCACCGAGCACCTGGTGGGCCTGTTGCGCAAGGCCGTCGGAGCGAGCGACGGCGTCGACATCCGCTGGCAACGCCGGTAGGCGGTAGAATCTCCGCGAGGAGCCGCCGATGCATCGTTCGTCGTTGATCCTGGGGTTCGCGCTTTCGCTCGCCTTGGCCGGCGGCGCTGCTTTCACCACACGCGCGCAGTCAGCCGCGCCGCTCCGCTTCGCGATTTCCTTCCCGGCGGCGCGGAGCTCACAGCCCCTGGACGGCCGTGTGCTCCTGTTCATCTCCGACGATGGCAAGGCCGAGCCGAGGACGCAAACGGATCAATACCGCGCCAACAGCACGAAGCCGATCTTCGGCGTCGACGTCGACGGCCTGACGCCCGGCGCCGAAGTGATCGTCAACGAGAAGATCGTCGGCTGGCCGGTACGCAGCCTCAAGGAGCTCCCGCCCGGCGACTACTTCGTCCAGGCGCTGATCAACCGCTACGAGACCTTCCACCGCGCCGACGGCCACACCATCAAGATGCCGATGGATCAGGGCGAAGGACAGCACTGGGACACGAAGCCGGGCAACTTCTACAGCAAGCCGGTGAAGATGCACCTCGACCCGGCGAGCGGCGGCGAAATCAGGATCTCGATGGATCAGGAGATTCCTCCGATCCCGCCGCCCACCGACACCGCTCAGGTGAAGTACCTGCGCGTGCAGAACGATCGGCTGACGAAGTTCTGGGGCCGCCCGATGTTCCTGGGGGCCATCGTGTTTCTTCCGGCTGGCTGGGCCTCGCACCCGAACGCACGCTACCCCGTGCTGGTGCACCACGGCCATTTCCCGAAGGACGCAGCGAGCGACGGTTGGCGCGAAACGCCGCCGGACCCTGGCACAACCGGCACGGCCCGCGACAACCAGACGGCGGCCTATCAGTTCTTCAAGGACTGGAACGGTCCGCGGTTTCCGCGCATGATTCACGTCCTCGTCCAGCATCCGACGCCGTACTTCGACGACTCATACGCGGTGAACTCGGCGAACAACGGGCCGTACGGAGACGCGATCACCCTCGATCTGATCCCGATGATCGAGAAGCAGTTTCGCGGCATCGGCGCGGGCTGGGCGCGGGTGACGACTGGCGGCTCGACCGGCGGGTGGGAAGCCTTCGGCGTCCAGGTGATGTATCCCGACGCCTACAACGGCGCCTGGGCGCTGTGCCCCGATCCGATCGACTTCCGCTCCTATCGCTCGGTCAACATCTACGACGAGCACAACGCCTACTACTACGAAGACAACCCGTTCAAGCGCACGCCGAAGCCCGGGTATCGCGACTACCGCGATCACCTGTTCTCGACTTTCGAGGATCGCAACCTGGTGGAGCTCGCGCTCGGCACGCACGGTCGCTCCGCCGGCCAGCACGACGCCTGGGCCTCCGTGTTCGGGCCGGTCGGCGCCGACGGCTACTACAAGCCGCTCTACGACAAGGCGACCGGCGCGATCGACCCCGAGGTCGCGATCTACTGGCGCGACCACTACGATCTCCGCTACATCCTGCAGCGGGACTGGGCGACGCTCGGTCCCAGGCTGCGCGGGAAGATCCACATCACCAGCGGCACGATGGACAACGGCTACTTGAACAACGCCGTCTACCAGATGGAGGAGTTCCTGGGACACGCGGTGCCGTCGCCCGAATACGAGATCACCTACGGCGAGCGCCGCGAGCATTGCTTCACCGGCGACACCGAACACCCGAACAATGTCGGCAGCCGCACGGTCCATCAGCGCTACATGCCGGCGATGGCGGAGTGGATGAAAAAGTCAGCGCCCGCCGGGGCCGACACCAAGAGCTGGGTATACTGACGGGATGTTAATCAGCAAAGAGCTCGCCGCCGCATTCAACGCACAGATCGGCCATGAATACGGCGCCGGCCTGCAATACATCGCCATCGCCGCGCACTTCAGACAGCGCCAGCTCACGCTGCTCTCCAAGCTCTTCTTCAAGCAGGCGGAGGAAGAGACGCTGCACGCCATGAAGTTCGTGCAATACATGCTCGACACCAAAGGCGAGCTGAAGATTCCGGCCATCCCCGCGCCGAAGTCCACCTTCAAGTCCGGCGAAGAGGCGGTGCAGGCGGCGCTGCATTGGGAAGAGGAAGTGACGCGCCAGATCACCACGCTGATGGACATCGCGGTGAAACAGAACGACTACCTTGCCCAGAGCTTCCTGCAGTGGTTCATCGACGAACAGCTCGAAGAGGTCGTCAAGATGGATCGCCTCCTGAGCGTCATCAAGCAGTCCGGCGAGCGCAACCTGCTGATGGTCGAAGCCTACCTGGTACACATCGAAAAGGCGTCGTAGCGCCCGGACACTGAACCTCATCCCGACCTCCGGCGTCTTTACCTGACAGGTAATTGCCACGGGTGCGCCCGCGGCACGATCGTCAGGAGTCGAGATGAACACGCTGCTCGGATTTCCCCAGGGGAATGTTGCCACGGCGTTCGGCACCGTCCTCCGACGCTGGCGGACCGCGAGAAGCATGAGCCAGCTGACCCTGGCCACCGAGGCCGGGATCTCCACCCGCCATCTGAGCTTCCTGGAGACCGGCCGCGCCCAGCCGAGCCGCGAGATGGTGCAGCTGCTCGCCGGCATGCTCGACGTGCCGCTCGGCGACCGCAACGCGCTGCTCGTCAGCGCCGGCTATGCACCGGCGTACGGCGAGCGGCCGCTCAGCGCGCCCGAGCTCGAACCGGTGCGTCGCGCGCTCGAGTTCACCCTCCGCCAGCAGGAGCCGTTCCCCGCCCTGGTCGTCGACGGTGAATGGAACATCGTCATGCGCAACGAGGGCGCCGCCCGCATCTTCGACCTTTTCGTCACCCCCGGTTGCGAGGGCCAGGTCCCCAACGTGATGCGGACGGTGTTCTGTCCGGAAGGGATCCGCCGCTACATCGTCAACTGGGAGGAGCTCGCCGAGTGCCTCGTGCACTCGCTGCACCGTCAGGTGGCGGCCACCGGCAACGATGCGATGGCGCGGCTGCGGGACGAGCTGCTGGCTTATCCGGGCGTACCCTCTCGCTGGAGCGTGCCCGATCCCACGGTCGCGATGCCGCCGCTCGTCAGCATGCAGCTGAAGAAGGACGACTTGTCGCTGACGTTCTTCTCGATGATCACCACGCTGGGAACCCCGCGCGACGTCACGCTGCAGCAGCTGAAGATCGAGTGCTTCTTCCCCGCCGACGCGGCCACCGAACAGACCGCCCGGCACCTGGCCTCGGCACAGCCGATCGCGGTCTGAGCGGTTTCTTCTCGTCGTTACGTCTCGGGTAATCGCAACGGCCGATCCATCTCGCGAGAATGGATCGAGCTGAAACGATGACCCACCTGCTTGCCGCCGCTCTTGCCCTGCAGATCGCCAATTTCTCCAGCGCCCCGCCTTCGTTGGTGCACCGGGCGCAGGAGGAGGTCACACGTGTCTACGCCGAGATCGGCGTCCCGCTCGAATGGGGCGAGACCTCGGAGTCGCCGGCCGACTCGCCGCTGGCCATCCGCATCGTCCTGCTGCCGTACGAGACCGGCGAGCTGAAGCGCAGCGAGCAGGCGGTCATGGGCGCAGCAGTCCGAACCCCTCGCGGCACCGCCATCGCCTACATCTTCTATCGCCGGGTCCAGGCCGAAGCCGAGCGCTACGAGGTGTCGACCGACCTCGTGCTGGCGTGCGCGATCGCGCACGAGATCGGACATCTGCTGCTCCCCTCGCGGGCGCATGCGCCGGAGGGTCTGATGCGCGCCTGTTGGCGGCGCGACGAATTCCGCCGCGCGGAGCACGGCGAACTGCGCTTTCGTCCGCAGGACGTGGCGCAGATTCGCGCCGGGCTTCCCTGACGCGAAGAAGAAACCGCGGGGGACGTGGCGTGACGGTCAAATCTTGCGGTTGAACACCAGCGCCGCGACCGCGCTCGCAATCAGCTCCAGCAGCACGACGAAGGTCAGCGTCGCGAATCGCCAGTCGCGGTCGCTGACGTACTGCACGGTGGACACCACCACCCGGGCGAGCGGCGTCGCGAGCAGCACGATGATGCCGGCGTTCAGCAGAATGCCGGCCACGCCTCCATCGCCGATGAGGATCGAGAGGAGGAGCCCCGCGGCGAGGCACGCCGAGCTGACGATCACGCCGCCCCGCAGCACGATGCCGATCAGGCGTTCGAGCTTCATCGTCCGCCCCGCAGGAACATCATCGCGGAGACGATGATCAGGACCGCGGCCATCAGAATCTTCAGCCATTTCGACGAGGCGGCGGCGCCGAATTTCATCCCGCCCCACGAACCGACCTGCACGCCGAGGCAGGCCGCCGCCGCGAGCGCCGGCTGGAGCTGGCCGTGGCCGTAGTAGATCGTCGCGCCCGCGGTCGCGGTCACGCCGATCATGAACGCGCTCGTTGCCGCCGCCGCCCGCAGCGGAACCCCGCACCACGCGTTCAGCACCGGCACCTTGATGATGCCGCCGCCGATGCCGAGCAGCGACGACACGTTGCCGGCCACGAACGAGGCGGCGATGGCGAGCGGCAGCCGCTTCACGCGATAGGTGACCGTGCAGCCGCTCTCCGCCTCGTGATAGCGCCCGCCCAGCACGCCGGGATCGGCCGCCGGATCGAGGATGACGTTGCGGCGGCGCAGGCGGCTCAGCATGATCACGGCCACGATCACCGCGACAATGCCGAACAGCCGCTGGAGCAGCGACTGCGAGACGAACTGCGCGGTGACGCCGCCGAGAAAGCTGCCCGCGGCGGTGGCCACCTCCAGCAGCATGCCGAGCTTCATGTTGATCAGTTGCTTGCCGGCGCGGCCGGCCGAGACCGTGCTCGAGGTCGCGATCACCGTCGTCAGGCTGATCGCGGCCGCCGCGCTGAACGGAAAGCTGAGGACGAGATTGAGGAACGGAACGAGGAATACGCCGCCGCCGAGCCCGAGCAGCGCGCCCAGGCTGCCGGCGATCACCCCTGCGGCGAAAATGATCAGCGCCAGCGAGGCGGTGACAGGCGGCATCACCGGAGTTCGTACTTCAGACTTCGAACTTTCGTGTCTGGGCGAGGTACTTGGTCGCCTTCTCGATGGCCCGTGACTCGGCCTCCTCCTTCGTTGTGCCGTCGGCACGGGCGAAGCGCGCGCCGGGATCGGCGTTGGCGATGGTGCAGTGATACACGTCGCCCAGCTTGTAGGTTTCGATCGTGATCGGCCAGCCGGCGAGCTCCTGCTCGCGGCGCGAATAGTCTTCGGGTTTCACGGCTTCTCGACCGCGGCGCCGACCAGGTTGCCCCACTCGGTCCACGACCCGTCGTAGTTCTTCACGTTGTCGAAGCCGAGCAGGTACTTCATCGCGAACCACGTGAGGCTCGAGCGCTCGCCGATGCGGCAATAGGCGATTACCGGCTGGTCGCCCATGATCCCCTTCTCCGCGTAGAGCGCCTTCAGTTCGTCGAAGCTCTTGAAGGTGCCGTCGTCGTTGCAGTTCTTGCCCCACGGAATGCTCTTCGCGCCGGGGATGTGGCCGCCGCGCTGGCAGGTCTCGGGCAGTCCCGGGGGCGAGAGGATCTCGCCGGTGAACTCGGCCGGGCTGCGCACGTCGACGAGCGCCGCCTTCTTGCCCGCGACCGCCTGCTGCACTTCCGGCAGGAACGCCCGCAGCGACAGATCCGGTGTGCCGGCCTTATAGGTCGCCGCCGTGAACGACGGCTTGTCGGTGCTCAGATCGCGCGCTTCCGCGAGCCACTTTTTCCGTCCGCCGTCCATGATGCGCACGTCGCCGTGGCCGTAGACCTTGAGCTGCCAGAACGCCCAGGCGGCGAACCAGTTGTTGTTGTCGCCGTACAGGACGATGGTCGTCTTGTTGTCGATGCCGCTCTTGCCGAGCAGCTCTTCGAGCTTCTTCGCCGGCACGATGTCGCGCACCACGGTGTCGCAGAGCTCAGTGGTCCAGTTCCAGCCGGCCGACCCGGGCACGTGTCCCTGATCGTAGGCGGTGGTATCCACGTCCACTTCGACCACGCGGACGCCCGCGTCGGTGGCGTGCTGCGCCACCCAATCCGTAGTCACCAGAACGTCAGCCATGACTTTCATCTTACCCCCGTACTCGTTTGGAGAAGGCGTCGTAGGCTCCCGGCGCCGCGTGGTTCCACCATGCAATGTAGGCCGTCGCGGCCTCTTCGAGATTCTTCAGCTCGCGCGGATGTTTGAACGTCTCCCGCGCTGCGGGAACGATGTCGCGGATACGCTCCCAGACGAACAGCAGCTCGCGGCCGCTCTGGTAGAAGAGCTCGGCGTTCAGCACGCCGCTGGTCAGGAACGACGCGACCATCTCCCAGTAGGTCGTCACCATCCGGTACGAGGCGTTCGGCTCGCTCCCCGGCGGACACAGCGCCTGGAAGTCCTCGAACGATTTCACCTTGAACGATCCGGTAAACCATTTGCGCGCCTCGCGCAGCCGATCCTCCCGCCGCATCTCGTACAGCCGCAGGATCAGGTTCACATCGTCGTAAGTCGCCCGTGCAACGCCGCTCATCATGGCCATCTGGTTATCTCGACATCTGGTTATCTGGGCATTTGGTTATTGGTTCATTTGGCGGTCGTCGACACGACGCCGATGTTCACTATCGTGTCACCTTTCTTGAGCGACGGCACGGCCCGGATGAACATGACGATGCCGGCTTCCGGTGCCGTGATCTCCTGCAGCGGACGGTTCAGATAGTCGGTGACGAAGCCCACCTTCGCGCCTTTCGCGACGTGCGCATCGCGGTCCACCGACGCGTGGAACACGCCCTCCCGGTCAGCCGGCACCGAGACGATCTTTTCGACCCAGATCGGCCTCGCGATCGGCCTGGCAATGCCTCCCAGCATCTTTAGATGCTTCATCGTGCCCAGGGATCCATTGACGAGCGCGGCGACGTCGCCGGCGACGACCGGTCCCGAGCGCCCGGCCTCGGCCGTGAACGACGCCTTCCCCCGGGTGGTGGCGGTGTTCTCGAGGAACCGCGACGCCTTCGGATCCTTCGGCCGGTCGGAGATGATGATGTGATCGAGGCCGAACGCCAGCAGCATCGCGCGCGACTCCTGATCCTGCTTCTGGTTGCCGGTCACGGTCCAGTAGCTGTACGGCCGCAGGTTCTCGTCGAGATCGCCGCCGTGGAGATCGATCAGGTGATCGCACTGCTCGACGACTTCCTTGGTGATGACGGCCGACGCGCGATCCGTCTGGGTGCCGCTCAGGTCGCCGGGGTAGCGGCTGTTCATGCTCTTGTTATCTGTGGGATTGACGTGCGGCGTCAGCTTCTCGAACGACGGCACGTTGACGAGCGGCACGAGGATCAGCGTGCCGGACAGGTCGGCCGGCGCGACCGCGTCGATCAGCTGTTGTACCGCCACGATTGACGCGTATTCGGTGCCGTGTGCGCCCGAGACGATCGCGAGCACCGGACCGGGCCTGGCGCCGTGCACGACCGCAACCGGAATGTCGTAGCCGGCGTCTGAACCGGCCGGAACCTTCATCACCCCGTACGCCTTCTGGCCGCGGGGCGCGGTCGCGGTTCCGACGGTGAACGTAGGATGGGCGTCCTGGGCGTAAGCCGCACCAGACGCCAGCAGGGCTGCCGCCGCCGCAACGATCCATGACTTCATGCCGCAAACTTTACAACGGTTTCAACCGCTGCATATAGTTAAGGGCTCTTGCCACGCCGAAGCGCGGGCCCGCGCGGAGGCGGGTGAACCTGTGCAGACACACCAGCTTTTTATCAACGGCGAGTTCGTAGACGCCCAGTCCGCTGCCACCGTCGACGTCATCGATCCGTCGACGACGGAGGTCATCGCGCGGGTCCCGGACGCGGGCGCGGCGGACGTGGATCGCGCCGTCAAGGCGGCGCGCGCGGCGTTCGACGCCGGCCCCTGGAAAGACGCGACGGCCCAGGATCGCGGCCGGATGCTGTTCGAGATTGCCCGGATCATCCGCGAGCGTGCGACCGAGCTCGCCGAGCTCGAGACGCGCAATACCGGTAAGCCGATTGTCGAGGCGGAGTTCGATATCGCCGACTCCGCGACCTGCTACGAGTACTACGGCGGGCTGGCGACAAAGATTCACGGCGACGTCATCCCGGTGCCCGACAATGCGATGAGCCTGGCGCTGCGCGAGCCGATCGGCGTCGCCGGCCAGATCATCCCCTGGAACTACCCGATGCTGATGGCGGCATGGAAGCTCGCGCCGGCGCTGTGCGCGGGATGCACCACGGTGCTGAAGCCGGCGGAACAGACGCCGCTCTCGATTCTCGCGCTGGCCTCCAGCTTCGCGGACGCGGGTTTGCCGCCCGGCGTCGTCAACATCGTGACCGGAGAAGGCGGCACCGGCGCCGCCATCGTCGAGCATGCGGATGTGGACAAGATCGCGTTCACCGGCAGCGCCGAAGTCGGCAAGACGATCATGCGCGCGGCCGCCGCGACGCTGAAGAAGATCTCGCTCGAGCTCGGCGGCAAGTCCCCCAATATCTTCTTCGCCGACGCCGACTTCGACGTCGCGGTCGAGGGCGCGCTGTTCGGCGTCTTCTTCAACCAGGGCGAGGTCTGTTCCGCCGGCAGCCGGATTCTGGTGCAGCGCCCGATTTATAAGAAATTCGTCGAGGCGATGGTCGAAAAGGCGAAGTCGATCACCGTCGGCTTGCCTATGGATCGGGACACCAAGATGGGCGCGCTGATCAGCCGCGAGCAGTTCGATCGCGTGCGGCAGTATCAGGAGATCGGCAAGCAGGAGGCGAAGGTCGCGTCCGGCGGCGGCCGCGCGACCGGCGGCGCGCTCGACAAGGGTTATTTCATCCAGCCGACGATCTTCTACGACGTCGACAACGCCAGCCGCATCGGGCGCGAGGAGATCTTCGGGCCGGTGGCGTCGGTCATCCCCTTCGACACCGAAGAAGACGCGCTGCGGATTGCCAACGACACCTACTACGGCCTGGCGGCGGCGGTCTGGACGCGCGACATCTTCCGGGCGATGCGCGTCGTCAAAAGCCTGCGCGCCGGCATCGTGTGGGTGAACCACATGCAGCCGACCTACGTGGAGGCGCCTTGGGGCGGCTACAAGCAGAGCGGCATCGGCCGCGAACTGGGGAAATGGGGCGTCGACGAATATCTGAACGTCAAACAGGTTTACATCAATCTTTCTGAACAGCCGATCGGCTGGTACTGAGGAGGCAGCATGACGTATTACGGCGGCAAGGAAATGGCGGCGTCGTTCCGGACGGTGCGCGACAACACGCTCAAGATTGCTGAAGAGATTCCGGAGGACAAGTACACCTTCAAGCCGGCGAACGAGAGCCGGACGATCGGCCAGACGCTGACCCACATCGCCCTCGGGCCGGGCTTCCAGCTCCATATCCAGGGCAACAAGGTCAGCGACATGAAGACGGTCAATTTTCCCGAGCTCATGAAAGGCGTGATGGCCGAGGAAGCGAAGCCGCGCACCAAGGCGGAGATCATCGCCTTCCTCAAGGCCGAGGGCGACAAATTCGCCTCGTTCCTCGAGGGGCTCCAGGAGCCGTTTCTCGCCGAGCATGTGACGATGCCGCCGGGCGCGCAGCCGGCGACCAAGAGCCGCTTCGAGATGCTGCTCGGCGCCAAGGAGCACGAGATGCACCACCGCGCCCAGCTGATGACGCTGCAGCGGATGATCGGCCAGGTGCCGCACCTCACGCGCCAGATGCAGGAGCGGATGGCGGCGCTGATGGCCGGGCAGGCGGCGCAGCCGCAGGGCGCCGCGGCTCAGAGATGAACTTTCCGGCAGAGACCCTGCGGTTTCTGCGGGCGCTCAAGCGCAACAATCGTCGCGAGTGGTTCAACGCCCACCGCGACGACTACGAGGCCTACGTCCGCCAGCCGATGACCGCGATCGTGGAGCGGCTGGCGGTCGATCTTCGCGCCTTTGCGCCGGAATTCGTCGCGAGCCCGAAGGTGTCGATCTACCGCATCTACCGGGACACGCGCTTCTCCGACAACAAGACGCCGTACAAAACGCACATCGCGGCGTCGTTCCCGACCCGCGGGCTCGCCAAGCACGAGGGCGCCGGCGCGTATTTTCACGTCTCGCCAGACGAGGTCTGGATCGGCGGCGGGATGTACTCGCCGCAGCCGCCGCAGCTGTTTGCCGTCCGGCAGCACATCGCCGGGCACCTCAAGCAGCTGCGCGCGATCGTCGAGTCGCCCGGCTTCCGCAAGCATCTGGGCACACTCGAGGGTGATAAGCTCAAGCGCGTGCCTCGCGGGTTTCCCAAGGACCACCCGGCTGCCGAATATCTCAAGCACACCTACTTCATCGCCGGCGCCGAGCTGCCGCCGTCGATCGCGACGAGTCCGGCGTTCTACAAGACGCTGCTCGCGACGTTCCGGCAAGTCACACCGCTCACCCGTTTTCTGAACACACCGCTGCTCAAAGGCTGAGATGAGGGCCGGAGCTGGTGAGGAGGCGGACACCGATCTGATCGTGCCGCTGCACTCGCGCCGGCGCAGCGGTGTGCATTCGCGCGTGAACGCCTCGCCTGCCGCGGTCACGGCCACTTCATGAGCGGCCCTGACGATCTCGACGCGCTCGTCACCGAGCTGAACGCGGGCGCACCTCAGACACATCGCGCCGCCGATCAGACGGCGCGGCTGCGCTCGTGGCTCGGGCAGGTCGTCGAGCGATCGGCCAGCGACCTGCTGCTGGTCCCGGGCGCGCCGCCCTCGCTGCGGATCGACGGCCACGTCGTGCCGCTGCTCGAGGGACCGCTCGGAGGCGAGGAGATCGAGGACGCCGTCGCGCCGGCGCTGGCGCCGCACGCGCGCCGGATCTATCGTGACGCCGGGATCGCCGACGGCTCGTTCCGCACGCCGGATCTCGGCCGCTTCCGCATCAACCTGCATCACGAACGGGGCCGCGCCGCCGCGGCGATCCGCCGCCTGCCGGCGACGGTCCCGCGCTTCGCCTCGCTCAACCTGCCGCCGTCGGTCGAAGCGTTGACGCGGTTGCCGCGGGGCCTCGTGCTGGTCGGCGGACCGACCGGATCAGGCAAGACGACGACGCTGGCGGCGCTGGTCAACGAGATCAACCTGCGCGACGCGCGGCACATCATCACGATCGAGGATCCGATCGAGTACGAGCATCCGCATCGGCGGTCGGTGATCGAGCAGGTCGAGATCGGCGTCGACGCTCCCGACTTCCCCACTGCGTTGCGCGCCGCCCTTCGCCAGGCGCCCGACATCATCGTCGTCGGCGAGATGCGCGATCCGGAGACGATGCAGATTGCGGTCGCGGCCGGAGAGACGGGGCATCTCGTGTTCTCGAGTCTGCACACCAGCGACGTGGCGACGACGATCGCGCGCATCGCCGACTCGTTTCCGCTGGAGCGGCAGAACACGGTACGCCAGGAGCTGTCGATGTCGCTCGCGGCGGTGCTGACGCAGACGCTGATGCCGAAAATCGGCGGCGGACGGATTCCCGCCGCGGAGTTGCTCGTGGTCGGCTATGGGGCGCGGCAGCAGGTGAGGAAGAACGCGCTGCAGCACCTGCACCAGGAGATCACCATCACCAGGAAACAGGGATCGTTCACGCTCGAGGAGTCGCTGGCGGAGCTGGTGAAGCGCGAGTTGGTCGACCGGAGGGACGCGCTCACGCGCGCCGGGCACCCCGAAGAGCTCGAGAGATTGCTTACGTAGGGCGGACACGCGGGTCCGCCCCTACCGCTTGGACACGCGGGTCCGCCCCTACCGCTTGGACACGCGGGTCCGCCTCTACCGCTTGGACACGCGGGCCCGCCTCTACCGCTCGGACACACGGGCCCGCCGAGACGCGTCAACCCAGATCGTAGGGGCCGACCCATGTGTCGGCCCTCGGCGTCAGCGCTTCTTGCCTTTGCCGAACTGATCGCCGGCGGCCGCCGGCTTGCCGCCCGCGAAATCGATCTCCAGCATCTTCTCGCTTTCCGCGTTCGCGCCGTTCTCGTCCTGCAGCGTCGCGACGATCTGCTTGGTGCGCACGTCCACGACGTCGCCGGTGGAGGGATAGGCGAGCTTGCCGTCGATGCCGAAGGTGATCCAGCCAGGCTCGTCACGCACCTTGATGCTCGTCTTCAGCGTCGGCGGCATCACCGTGGCGTCGAACACGCGCAGGAAGTTGTTGGCGTTGTCGGCGATCCAGATCTCGGTCTCGTCCTGGGTCATCGCGATGCCGTGGCTCGGGATGCCGTGGGTGGGAGACTTGCCGGGCGTCACGCCGGGCACGACCACGTGGTGGAGGATCGCGCCGGTCTTGAGATCGGCGATCTCGAAGCCAAGCAGATCGTTGGTGTTGACGAACAACAGCGTCTGCGCGCCGTTGAACGTAAACGGGCGCACGACATTTCCGAACGGTCCGATCTCCTTGACGATCGTCCGCGTCTTGGCGTCGACGACCGACATCGTCTTGGTATTGCCCTGCGACTCGAAATAGACCCGGCTGCCGTCGTCAGAAAACAGCGTGTTGTGGGCGGTGCCTGGCTTGTCGATGGTCGCGAGCGGCGCGCCGGTGGCCGCGTCGGCGACGATCCATTTCGGTCCGCCCAGTACCGGAGCGTAGAGCGTTTTGCCGTCGGGGGAAACCGCGACGCGATCGGTGCCACGGCCTTCGTAGCGCTGCTCCCACACCAGCTTGTCGGTCAGCAGATCGAAGGCCGCGACGCGAAGGCTGGTGGACACGTACACCCGGCCGGTGCCGGCGTGCGCAGCAATCCCCTTGATCGCCTCCTGTGGCGAGACAGGACGTCCGTTGGTGGACGGCGGCAGCGGAAGCGCGGTGGGCATCGCCACGCGCTTGACGAACTTGTGCCCGTGATCGATGTCGAACACCACGATGCCCGCGCCGCCGTAGCTCATGTTGTTGCCGCCGCCGACGCCCGGCAGGGCGGCATAGAGGAACCGCTGGGTCTGCTGGCCCTGGGTCGGCGTCACCAGGAGCGCCGCCGCGGCGAGGAAGAGGCCGGAGCACAGGAATCTGCGGATGGTCATGGTTGAGCTCACGGCGCATTCTAAGCCAGCGCTCGACCTCTGAGGTAAAAGCTCTGAGACCGCGTCTCTGAGACCGCATCTCTGAGACCGCGTCTCTGAGACCGCGTCTCTGAGACCGCATCTCTGAGACCGCGCCTCAACTCCTGAGCCCTCTTTGGGTCAGATAGAGCCCAGCGCCGACGGCGAGCGCGGCGACTCCGCCCAGCAGCTGGTCCCGCGTCGCCCCCGCGGCCAGGCCGATGCAGACCCCGACGGCGACGATCGGCATCACCGGACCGAACGGCGCGGTGAACCCGGCCGGCTTCACCACACCGGCGAACCGCGGCGCGCGCAGCCGCAGCGTGGCCGCGGCCGAGCCCCCGTACATCAGCAGCCGCGCGAGCGCGCTGACGAGGGCGATCTGCGCGAACGAGCCGCTGAGCGCGAGCGTCAAGGCGACGGCCGACGTGAAGACGATCGCGTTGGCCGGCGTCCGGTAGCGCGGGTGCACCCGCGCGAGGAACGACGGCAGCTGCCCCTGCTCCGCCAGCGCGAACAGCATCCGCGAGCCGCTCAACACCTGGCCGGCATTGTTCCCCGTCATCGAGACGACCGAGCCGACGCCAATCAGCAGCGCCCCCGTGGCACCGAGAAACGCCGCGGCGGCATCGGCGATCGGCGTCGCGTGATCGGCGACATTCGCGAGCACGCCCTGCGCGACGATCTGGGTCAAGGTCATCACGATCATGACGACGGCGATCGTCGCCACCATCGCGAACGGTACGTCGCGCCGCGGGTCGAGCGATTCGCCCGCCGGGACCGGCACCACCTCGTAACCGCCGTAGATGAAGATCAACAGCAGTCCGGCGGTCAGCGACTGCTGCACCCTGATCGGCGGAAGGGTCGTCAATCTCGCCGGCTCGACGTACATGAGGCCGATCACGATGAACAGGGCGAGCGGCACCAGCTTGCCGACGGTCATGACGTTGACGACGGTCGAGCCCTGGCGGACGCCGAGCACGTTGATCCAGGCAAAGCCAATCGTGAGCGCGACCAGGAACGCCGCGCGCAGCGGCCCGCTCGTCAGCGTGGGCCAGTAGTAGCCGAGCGCGACGACCGTTGCCGCCATGATGCTCGCCTGGCTGGTGGCCCGCGAGAACCATTGCATCCAGCCGATCTCGAAGCCGACGAAGTCGCCGAAGGCCGCGCGCGTGTAGAGATAGGGTCCGCCGGTGGAATCGAACCGGCTGCTCAACTCGGCAAAGCACAGAGCGACCGACAGCGACAGGCATCCCATCAGCACGAAGCCGATCGGGCTCCACGCACCGACCTGCGCCGCCACCTGCGCCGGCCAGAGAAAGATCGCGCCGCCGATCACCTGGTTGACTCCGAGGGCAGTCAGGTCCCATTTGCCGAGGGCTCGACGAAGCGCGGGCGCGTCGACAGTCGTCGCGGGCATGTGGGGCGGTTGTATCATGACTTCCATGGTGCTGCTTCTCGTGCTCTGGCTCGTCGGCGCAGCACCATTGAAGGTTCCGTACGTGGTCAAGAGCTCGTGTCCGTTCGAGGGGTGTGTCTTTCGGGCGTGGGTGGCGGGTCGACACGTCGCCGTGCGGACGGGCATGAGTCGCACCTCGCCGATCGCATTCACGGTGGACCGGTGGGACTGGGTCAGAGCCTTGACCGGCGTTTCCGTCATTCATCAGCCGCAGCTGATACGGTTCATGCGAGACACGCAAACGCCCGTCGCCCGCCGAAAGGGAGAGACACTCGAGGTGCTCGAGTACACCGGCGAAGGATTCGGCACGATCTGGTTTGATGGGCGCGTCATCGAGGGCGCCGATCTCTCGCGCATCTACAACGGGGCCTGTGGCCGCGAGTGCGATGGCCGAGTCGAGCGGCAGGGGCGCCGGGAGTGGTGGGTCCAGCTGGAGAACGCCGAGGGCGTCGTCGGATGGACCGACGAGGCGGACGCGTTCGGCAACAAGGACGCCCTCGGCGGGCCGTGGCAAGGACAGGTTCCGGCAGCCGCGAAACCGGTTCGCCGGCCACACCCTCGATCGTGATGCACACCACGCTGCCGCGCCGTTTCTACGCCGACCCGGACTTCTATCGAGCGGAGCTCGAGCGGTTCTACTTCAACCGCTGGATCTGCGCGGGCCGCGCCGATCAGATCCCGAATCCCGGCGACTACTTCACGCGAACGCTCGGCGACGAGAGCGTGATCATCACGCGGGACGCCTCCGGCGAAATTCACGCGCTGTTCAACGTCTGCCGGCATCGCGGCACGAGGCTGTGCGAGGAGACTGCCGGTCATTTCGCCGATCGGATCCAGTGCCCGTATCACAACTGGACCTACGGCCTCGAGGGCCGACTGCTCGCTGCGCCGCACATGCCGCCCGGCTTCTCGAAGGACGACTACCCGCTGCATCGCGCCGGCTGTGAGGTCTGGGACGGCAACATCTTCATTGACCTCGGGCAGGATGGGCGGGAAGGGCGGGATGGGCAGGACAAGCAAGGGGAGCGCGGACTGCGCGCGCAGCTCGCCGATCTTCCCGATCGCTTCGCCGCCTGGCAGATGGCCGATCTCCGTCTCGGCCGGCGCATCGTCTACGACGTGAAGGCCAACTGGAAGTTGATCGTCCTCAACTACAACGAGTGCCTCCACTGTCCGAATCTTCACCCGGCGCTCAACAAGCTGCACCACTATCTCGGCGCCGACAACGTGGCGCCGACGAAGTGCTACTGCGGCGGCGCGATGGGGTTCCGCGACGGCGTCGAGACCATGAGCCTGGACGGGAAACGGCGGCGCGCCTATCTGCCCGGGCTGAGCGAGGCGCAGCGGCAGCAGGTCGTCTACTTCGCGATCTATCCGAATCTCCTGCTCAGCCTGCACCCCGACTACGCGATGACTCACACGCTCTGGCCGCGCGCGCACGATCGCACCGAGATCGTCTGCGAGTTCCACTTCCACCCCTCCGAGCTCGCACGAGCGGACGTGCAGATCGACGATGCGGTCGAATTCTGGGATCTGACGAACAAGGAAGACTGGTGGATCGCGGAGCAGTCGCAGGCCGGCATCAACTCTCGCGTCTATACGCCGGGGCCGTACTCGGAGCGGGAAGAGCTGCTGTGGAGCTTCGACGAAATCGTTCGCAAATCCTCAGATCCTTAGATCCTTAGATCCTTAGATCTTATCGACCAATCCATCCCGCGTAGAGCTCCGGCCGCCGATCGCGCATGAAGAGGCGACGCGCGTTCGACTGCGCGTTCTGCGCGAAGTCGACGTCCGCGTAGAGAATCTCGTCGGTCCCCAGTTTCGCGCGCTCGATGACGGTGCCGTCAGGACCGCAGACGAACGACTCGCCGGCGAACGTCAGCCTCTCTTCCTGTCCGACGCGATTGCAGAGCGCGACGTAGTAGCCGTTCTGAAACGCGGCGACCCGCATCTCGGCTTCGTACAGTCCTTCGGGCCACTCGCCGACCGAGCCGGCCTGAGGCACGATGACGAGATCGGCGCCGGCCACGGCCAGCGCGCGCATGTATTCCGGATAGTGGCGGTCGTAGCAGATGGCCACGCCGATGTTACCCATCTTCGTGCGATAGACCGGCGCGCCGGTGTCGCCCGGCGTGTAGTAACCGGTTTCGTGGAAGCATGCGTACTCGGTGATGTGAATCATCCGCGTGCGCCCGAGCAGCGTGCCGTCGGCGTCAATCACCGGAGAACAGTCGAAGGTTCGCGCGCCGTCGCGCTCGAACAGGTTCAGCACGCAGACGACGCCGAGCTCGCGTGCCCTGGCGGCGAACGCCTCCGTGATCGGGCCCGGCACAGGCTCCGCTTCTCGCAGCGACTCCGGTCCGGCGGGGTTCTGCGGATAGAACGGCTCGAACGCCAGCTCGGCAAAGCCGACCACCTGCGCGCCGGCCCGAGCCGCCGCCTCGAACGCGCGCAACCCGCGCGCCACGTTGTCCTGCTTGTCCTGACTGGCATGCTGCTGCACGAGCGCGATCCGCATAAGAAGAGACCTGCATTTGCTGAATGGGCGAGTTGGCGATCTGGTGAATTTAATCACCAATCCACCAACTCACCAATTCACCAACTCTCTGCATTAAACTGAGGGGCTATGTCCTCATCCACTGCCGTCTTCAACGGCCGGCGCCGCGTGCCGCCGCCCGTCAACGAACCGATCAAGTCCTATGCGCCGGGCTCGCCCGAGCGGGCGTCGCTCAAGGCCCGTCTGAAAACGATGGCGGCCGAAACCGCCGACATGCCGCTCGTCATCGGCGGCAAGGAAATCCGAACCGGCGACACCGCCCCGTCGGTGATGCCGCACGACCACGCGCACGTCCTCGGCACGTATCACAAGGCGACCGAGAAGCACGTCGCCGACGCGATCGCGGCGGCCGCGGCCGCCCGCGCCGAGTGGTCGAGCTGGGCGTTCGAGGACCGCGCTGCCGTGATCCTCAAGGCCGCCGAGCTGTTGACCACGACCTGGCGCGACACGATCAACGCCGCGACGATGCTGGGCCAGTCGAAGACGGTGTTCCAGGCGGAGATCGACGCCGCCGCGGAGCTGGTGGACTTCTGGCGGTTCAATGCCCACTACGGCCAGGAACTGTTGGAAGAGCAGCCGATCAGCGATCACACGATGTGGAACCAGCTCGAGTACCGCGGGCTGGAAGGCTTCGTCTACGCGATCTCGCCGTTCAACTTCACGTCGATTGGCGGCAACCTGGCCACCGCGCCCGCGCTGATGGGCAACACGGTGATCTGGAAGCCGGCATCGAGCGCGATGCTGTCGGCCTACTACCTGATGAAGCTGTACGAAGCCGCCGGCATGCCGCCAGGCGTCATCAACTTCGTGCCCGGCGACGCGGCGATGATCTCGAAGGTCCTGCTCTCGCACCGGGATCTGGCGGGCGTGCACTTCACGGGCAGCACCGAAGTCTTCAACAACATGTGGAAGACGATCGGCGCCTCCATGTCCACCTACCGCTCCTACCCGCGGATCGTCGGCGAGACCGGCGGCAAGGACTTCATCGTGGCCCACGCCTCGGCCGACGTCGACGCGCTGGCGGTGGCGATGGTGCGCGGCGGGTTCGAGTTCCAGGGGCAGAAGTGCTCCGCGGCGAGCCGCGTCTATGTGCCGAAGTCGATCTGGAACGCGGTCCGCGATCGCGCAGTCGGCATGATCAACGAGATCAAGATGGGCGACCCGACCGACTTCCGCAACTTCATGGGCGCGGTGATCGACAAGCGCGCCTTCGAGAAGATCGGCGAGTACATCGAGCACGGCCGCGGCAACGCGAAGATCCTGGCGGGCGGCAAGACCGACGGGAGCAAGGGCTACTTCATCAGCCCGACGCTGATCGAAACGGCCGATCCCGGCTACAAGCTGCTGTGCGAGGAAATCTTCGGGCCGGTCCTCACCGCGCATGTCTATGACGATGCCAGGTGGGACGAGACGCTGAAGATTGTGGACTCGACGTCGCCCTACGCGCTGACCGGCGCGGTGTTCGCGCAGGACCGCCGCGCCATCGTGCACGCGATGTCGGCGCTGCGGCACGCGGCCGGCAATTTCTACGTCAACGACAAGCCGACCGGCGCGGTGGTCGGCCAGCAGCCGTTCGGCGGCGCCCGCGCGTCGGGCACGAACGACAAGGCCGGCTCGAAGCTGAACCTCACGCGCTGGGTCAGCGCGCGGACGGTGAAGGAGAACTTCAACCCGCCGACGGATTACCGCTACCCGTTCATGAACGAGGAATAGACGGCCGCGACGAAGAAAAAACCGCGGAGCACGCGGAGATCGCTGAGATATTTTTCTTGGCGTTCTTTGCGAACTCGGCGGTTTTTTCTTATCGTCGCGGGATGATCTTCGCGACGACCGCGCCGAACACCATCGCCGCCAGGATCGCCCCGCCGTGGCCGAACAGCACGTGTGACGGCACGGTGTATTCGCAGAACAACCGCAGGCCCGCATCCGCGATCAGGCCGCATCCCAGCCCGTAGAGCGCGCCCGCCAGCCCCGGCCGCATCGGAAACGCGCGCGCGGCGAGAAACGCCGCGGCGATCAGCGCTGGGATCGCCGAGATCGCCGACACCCGGAAACAGCCGATGCCTTCCTCCAGCGCCTGTCCGGGCGCGGGACCGATGTCGAAGGCGGACGCGGTCACCCCGAGCAGCGCGACCGGAATGGCGAGCCCGAGGGCCACCGTCGCGGCAATCGCGCCGCGCGACAGCCCGCGTCCCGGGATCGACTCGCGCAGCGCGGCGGCGACGATGACGAGGCCGGCAAACGCCTGACCGAACGAGAAGCCCCACGCCCTGAGGAACCCGATCGCGCTCATGTCCGAACGGAAGAAGCGCAGCCCGGGCACCGACAGCACGATCGCGACGGCCAGCGGCGCCAGCACGAGCGCGCGCACCCACGGCGACCGCAGCGGCCGCGTCGGCCGCAGGTCACGCTCGATCGCGTCGCGCAGTTCCTTCGGTGCGCTCACTTCAAATGCTCCCGCATCTTCTTCATCCCGCGGAAGGCGCGCGTCTTCGCGGCGTTGACGCGAATGCCGAGGCGCGCCGCGATCTCGATGAAGCTCCAGCCCTGGACGTGATGCATCAGCAGCGCCTGCCGCTGATCCGGCGGCACTTCGCGCAGCGCGCGCCGCACCGCGTCGCTCTCGGCGATGGTCCCGAGGGCATCCCTCGAACCATCGCTCGCCCGCGAGTCGGCGGCGAGCGCCTCCTCGAACCGCACCCGGCGGCCCGCGCTGCGCCGCTTCATCAGGTACACGTTTCTCGCGATCGCGTAGACCCACGGCGTCACCGGGCGCCCCGGCTGATACGTCCGCCGCGACCGGTGAATCTGCATGAACGTCTCCTGCAGGAGGTCGTCGGCGAGCGTGGCGTCGCGGCACAGCGACAACAGATAGCCGCGCAGCCGACCGGCAAAAGCGGCGTACAAAGCGTCGAACGCTTCAATCCGGCCGTCGAGATACCCCTGCATGTGGCTGCACAGCTCCGCCTCGACCGGATCGAGCGTGTTCCGCCCTGCTTCATCCTTTGCTTGCGAACCCATGGCGGTTACGCGATCGGCGCCGTTTTTCGCGCGGGGTTGAAGAACGGTGTTTTGACGACGGTCGCGGGCACCCGGTGGCGGACGGCTTCAACCGTGACCTCGCACTCGAGCGCAGTGCCGGCAGCGATGTGCGGCGCCGCGACGGTGGCCAGCGCGATCAGCTTCTTCAGCACCGGCGACCAGGTCGTCGTCGTCGCGCGGCCGACCTGGCGGCCGGCGCGATAGACGGGAACCGCCGTCCGCGACGCGGTGGCGGCGATCTGCGGCGCGAGACCGAGCTTGTCGTAGAGCGCTTCGATCGCCGGCCAGCTGATCTCGAGGCCGACGATCTGTTGCGATGGCCCGCGCCGCTGTTCGGCGAGCAAAGCGGTGCGGCCGACGAACGGGCGCGTGTCGAGCTGCACGAGGCGGCCGAGCCCCATCTCGAACGGCGAGTACTTCTGCGATTCGATCAGCGCCTTCTTGCTGCTGAAGAAGTCGACGTCGATCAACAGCAGGCCGGCCTCGACGCGCGCGACGTCGAGGGCGAGCATCCCGGCGGGGTGGATGTCGAACGGCCGCCCGCCGGTCATCAATGCGTCCCACACGTCGACCGCGCGGTCCCACGGCATCCAGATCTCGTAGCCGAGATCACCGGTGTAGCCGGTGCGCGAGATCTCGACCGGGACGCCGGCGATCGTGCCGCGGGTCATGCGGAAGTACTTCAACCCGGCGATGTCGGCGTCCGCGACGGCATGGAGCAGCCGTCCGGATGTCGGCCCCTGCAGCGCAAGCGCTGCGACCTGCTCGGAAATGTCCTCGATCGCCACGTCGAGGCCGATCGCGTTCTGGCTGAACCAGCGCAGGCTGGGATCCGCCGCGGTCCAGCGGAACGTGTCCTCCGACAGCCGCGTCACCGTGCCGTCGTCGATCACCTTGCCGTGCTCGTCGCACCACGGCGTGTAATAGACCTGTCCGACCGCGAGCTTGACGGCGTCGCGGGTGATGACGCGATCGACCAGCCTTACGGCGTCGCGGCCGCTCAGGCGGTACTTGAACAGCGGCGACACATCGATCAGCGCCGAGGCGTTGCGGATCGCGTTGTACTCGTGCTCGTGGTGCGCCTCGTAGGCGCTGACCGCATAGAAGCCCGACCACTCCCGATAGTTCAGGCTTTCGCACAGCGCGAAGGTGCGCGCGTGGACGGCGCTGCCGATGGGCATGCCGCGTATTATAGACAGCCAGGAGGGGCGGCATGACACCCAGGCGGACTTTGGCGGCGCTGAGCGCCGCGATGATATTGAGTGCGGCGACGATCGAGGCGGCCGACGGCATCCTCATCGCCCAGAAGACCACGAGCAGCACCGGGACCACCACCACGCACCAGTCGCAGATCGAGAAGACCCGCATGCGGGCGGAGACTGATGGCGGCGCCGGCCGCAAGATGACGATGATCTTCGACGGGACCGCGCAGGTGATGCGGACCATCGATGACGCCGCGAAGAGCTACACCGAGATGACCAAGGCCGACATGGAGAAGATGAGCGCGCAGATGGCCGGCGCGATGACGCAGATGCAGGAGCAGATGAAGAACATGCCGCCGGAAGCCCGCAAGCGCATGGAGGCGATGATGGCGGGCCGCGGCGCGGCGGCAGGGGCGACTGCGCCCACCGAGTACAAGAAAGTCGGCACCGACAAGGTCGGCAAGTGGACCTGTGACAAGTACGAAGGCACCCGCAACGGCGAGAAGGTCTCCGAGCTCTGCACCGTTCCGCCGGCCAGCCTCGGGTTCACGGCCGGCGACTTCGAAGTCACCAGGCAGATGGCGGAGTTCTTCTCCAAGCTCATGCCTCAGGGCGCCGATCAGATGTTCCGTGTCGGATCGGCCGCGGCGAACGGATTCTCGGGGCTTCCCGTGCGCACGGTCATCTTCCGGAACGGCGCCCCGAGCTTCACGTCCGAGATCACGGACGTGAGCCGGCAGAACTTCCCCGAGTCGCTCTTCACCGTACCTGCCGGCTACACCAAGCGCGACATGATGGCCGGCCGCGGCCGCGGACGCCAATAGCGACCGGATGAAATACGACGCGATCGTGATCGGCGGCGGGCACAACGGGCTGACCGCGGCGGCGTATCTCGCGCGCGCCGGGCGCAAGGTCCTCGTGCTCGAGCGCCGTCACGTGCTCGGCGGCGCGGCGGTCACCGAGGAGATCTTCCCCGGCTTCAAGTTCTCCGTCTGTTCCTACGTCGTCTCGCTGCTGCGGCCGGAGATCATCCGCGATCTGGATCTGCCGCGCCACGGTCTGGAGATCCTGCCGCTCGACGGCACCTTCACGCCGATGCCGAACGGCGACTACCTGTGGCGCGTCAACGACCACGCGAAGACGCGGCGCGAGATCGCGCGCCATTCCAAGCTCGACGCCGAGGCCTACGACGAGTACGGCAAGGCGATGGTCGAGATGGCGCGCTTCGTCAAGCCGATCCTCAACATGACGCCGCCCGATCCGATGTCGCTGGATCCGCGCGAGCTGCGCAAGCTGCTGTTCCTCGGCAATCGCTTCCGGGCCCTCCCCGACGGCGATCGCTACAACCAGGTCCAGCTGATGACGATGAGCGCGATCGATTTTCTCGACCAGTGGTTCGAGACCGACGTGCTCAAGGCGACGATGTCGGCGTCGGGGATCATCGGGACGTTTCAGGGCGTGCGATCGCCCGGCACGGCATACGTGCTGCTGCACCACTACATGGGCGAGATCGACGGCGCCTTCCGCTCGTGGGGGTTCGCGCGCGGCGGCACCGGCGCGATCTCGAACGCGATCGCCGCGGCGGCGCGCGAAGCAGGCGTCGAGATTCGCACGGAGACGTCGGTGGCGCGGATTGCCGTGAAGAACGGCCAGGCGTCCGGCGTCGTGCTGTCGAATGGTGACGAACTGTCGGCGGGCATGGTCCTGTCGAGCGTCGATCCCAACCTGACGTTCCTGAAGTTCATGGACGCCGACCGCGAGCTGCCGGAAGATTTCGTCGAGGAGATCCGCCGCTACAAGTACCGCGGGTCGTCCGGGAAAGTGAACCTCGCGCTCGACGCGCTGCCGAACTTCACGTGCATGCCCGGCGAGGGGCCGCACCTGCGCGGCGCCATTTCGATTTCGCCGGGCGTCGACTACATGGAGCGCGCGTACGATCAGGCGAAGTACGGCGAGTTCTCACGCCGGCCGTACATGGACATGGTGATCCCGACGCTGACCGACCCGTCGGTGGCACCTCCGGGCAAGCACATCCTGTCGTGCTTCGTGCAGTACGCGCCGTACAAGCTGGCGTCGGGCACCTGGGACGACCAGCGCGAGGCGTTTGGCGACACGGTGATCGACACGATCGCGGAGTACGCGCCGAACATCCGCGACATCATCCTGCACCGGCAGGTGCTGACCCCGCTCGACCTC
>Ga0097621_100000451_pt1 | contig 28747 bp, 27 predicted proteins | sample KBSMisM72_FD_73165 | JGI IMG/M metagenome (GOLD analysis project Ga0097621, IMG submission 73165) | Miscanthus rhizosphere microbial communities from Kellogg Biological Station, Michigan, USA - KBS Miscanthus M7-2 (version 2) (version 2) | ecosystem: Host-associated > Plants > Roots >... | reverse complement strand
GATAACGCCTGCAAAGTAGTAAGGGAAGCCGTGGCGGCGATGCCCGCGGAAAGAAGCTGCAAGTGCGGCGCCGCACTCGCCCACGCTTTATTGACCGATCGTGACATTGTGCCGGCCGCGACACGGGAAAAGCTAAAACTCATCGTCGGAAAATATTGGGAGAAAAAGACCAGCTAATGAGCATTCTGGCGGTGGGTTCTGTCGCCTTTGACAATATTGCAACTCCTTCGGGCAGGCGCGAAAACGTGTTGGGTGGATCAGTCACGCACTTCGCCATGTCTGCCAGCTTCTTTACCGACGTACGCGTGGTGGGGGTGGTGGGCGAAGATTTCAAACCTGAACATGAAGACGTGCTTAGGAAACGCGGGATCGACACCCGCGGTATCGAACACGTGAAAGGCAAGACCTTCCGTTGGGGCGGTCAGTATCTGGAAAATCTGAATGAAGCCAAGACTGACTTCACCGAGCTGAATGTGTTTGAGCACTTCAAGCCGAGAATCCCAGCCGAATATCGGGATTCACAGTTTCTATTTCTGGCCAATATCCATCCCAGTCTGCAAGCCACTGTCCGGCGCGAAATGAAGGACGTTCGCCTTACCGGCGGCGACACCATGAATTTTTGGATTCAGGGTGCGCGCAGCGAATTGCACGAAACCTTGAAGCTGGTGAATATCCTGCTGATCAATGACGGTGAAGCCAAAATGCTGGGAGGAGAGACCAATCTTCCGCGTGCCGCGCAGAAAGTGCTGGCTATGGGGCCTCAGGCTCTGGTCATCAAGCACGGAGAATATGGCGCCACCATCTTCTTCCGCGAAGGAGCCTTCGGAATTGGCAGGCATCCTTTTCGCGCTCCTGCGTTACCGGTCGAGGAAGTGAAAGATCCCACCGGAGCCGGTGATTGTTTCGCCGGTGGATTCATGGGGTACATCGCTTCGCAAGGTGAACTGAACCGCGAAGTATTAAAGCGGGCATTGTTCTATGGGGGTGTGATGGGATCGTTCGCAGTAGAACAATTTGGATCGGAGCGCCTGCACAACTTGACCCGCGAGGAAATCGAAGAACGTTTTCAACTCTTCCGCGAACTTACCCATCTGGAATGAGCGCACCCGGCAACCGCGGCTGGGACCGGGAAACCACTCTCTTGGCGCAGATTGCGGCCTGCGTCTCTATTCTTGCTTTCCTCTACTATCTCCGCCAGGGGCAGATACTGCTCTATGGCGATGCGGTTGCGCATATCAACATCGCACGCCGTGTCTTCGATTCCCGGACCCCGGGGCCATTGCAATTGGGCACGGTGTGGCTGCCTTTGCCCCACCTGGTTACGCTTCCGTTATTGGTCTCCGACTGGCTCTGGAAGACCGGGATTGGGGGATCGATTCCATCACTCTTTGCCTACGTCATTGCTGCGGTCGGCATTTTTAATCTGGTGCGCGGGTCCGGGCCTGCATCGATGCCGGCAAGAACCGCAGCCTGGATAGCTGCATTCATCTTTATAGCCAATCCCAACTTGATTTATCTGCAGAGTACGGCCATGACGGAGCCTCTGTATTTGGCATTTTTTATTTGGTCATTGGTCTACTTCGGCGCATTTGTTAGCGGAGATCAAAAAGCACTCCCCAGGTGTGCACTGTGCTTGTTGGGTGCGTCTTTGACCCGCTATGACGGCTGGTTTCTGGCAGCAGCAATGATTGCACTCGTCCTGGCCGTTGCTGTTTTTCGCCGGTCAGTGCCACGAAAAGCATTGGTTCTGTCGCTGGCCATTGCCGCGGCAGGCCCAATTCTGTGGCTGGCCTATAACGCGGCGGTCTATAAGAATCCGCTGGAGTTTGCGAACGGTCCATATTCGGCTCGAGCCATCGAACGACGGACTTCCGCTCCCGGTAGCCCGCCCCACCCTGGTGCCGCCGATCTGCCTGTGGCCGCGAGCTTTTTCCTTAAATCAGCCGAACTTAATGTTGGTGAAAGCAATTGGCATCGAATATGGCCGCTGCTGGCACTCGTCGGTTGCGTGCTGCTGTTATTTGTTCAGCGAAAGCGCTGGCCGCTACTCCTGCTGTGGCTGCCTCTCCCTTTTTACACGCTCTCAGTCGCGTATTCCGGCGTACCGATTTTTCTCCCGCCATGGTGGCCGTTTTCGCTTTACAACGTACGCTACGGTATTGAACTGTTGCCCGCCTTTGCGGTCTTCTGCGGGTTCCTGGTAGCGGTCGGCCTCGATCGCCTCCGCGATACGAAAGCAAAACTAGCAGTAGTGGCGCTTGGGCTGGTTTTAGTCTCTATCAGCTATGCATTCGTTTGGAAAGCCCAACCAATTTCATTTCGCGAAGCCTGGGTCAACTCGCGCACCCGTGTAGCACTTGAGACCCAGCTCGCCCGGAATCTTGTCCAACTTCCCAAGGATGCGACCTTGCTCATGTACACGGGAGACCACGTTGGAGCCCTGCAGCAGGCTGGTATTCCCCTTCGTCGGGTCATCAACGAGGGCAATCATCGGACATGGGTCCAACCCTATGACCCGCAGGGGTTATGGGAGCGTGCTTTGCAAGATCCGCAATCGTATGCAGATTTTGTGGTTGCCTCGGAAGCAGACCAGGTCGCTCTCAAGATTCGCCGAGATCAGCTGTCGGCGATCTCGGTCATTCATGTGTCGGGACAACCCGCGACGACAATCTACCGGGTCAATCGAAAGTGAATACGCAAGCGTAGTGGTAAAATCCACTCGCTCCCCATAGGATTCTGCAATGTTAGATCAGGCCTCCCAGCTGGTGAACGGCGAGACGCATGTGGTGTTGACCTCCACCATTGAGCGCCTGGCTTTGGCCGCCGCGCTCGGCGGAATCATCGGCCTGGAGCGGGAACTCCGCCACAAAGCGGCCGGCCTTCGTACCAATATGCTCATCTGTTTCGGATCGGCAATGTTCACCGTGCTATCGGCCCAGATGGCAGATCGTTTCGGCGGAGATAATGTTCGTATTGCCTCCCAGATCATTCCCGGCATCGGCTTTATAGGAGCAGGCGCCATACTGCGCGAGCGCGGATCAGTAACCGGACTGACTACGGCCGCCACCATTTTCGTTGCGGCCTCAGTAGGGATGGCAGCAGGAGCGGGTTTCTATATCACTGCCAGTTTCGCCACCGTAGTAATCCTGCTTGCCCTCGCAGCTTTGGGAAAACTAGAGAGGCACTTTGAGCGCAAACACAGGATGGTCAACTACGAAGTGACCGGGCCCAACACGGACGCAGTCCTTGCCGAACTCGACCGCATCTTAAGCGAGAAAAATCTCGGTCTGCGCGATGTCCATGCAGCGTCGCTCGACGGCCGGTCGCGGGTTGTCTTTGCCGTGAAGGGACTTATTCCCGGGGATGCCACCCTCGACCTGCGACTACACCAATCGAGCGTCTTCATGAGCGTCCAATCCTTGGGCGATTCGGGCCGGGAATGAGCGGGCCGCTTATCAAAATTCCATTCGTTAAGGCCAACGCTTGCGGCAATGATTTTCTGATCATTGAGGCCGCGCTTGCACCGCCCGACATCGCGGATTTCAGCCGTCGCATCTGTGATCGTCATACCGGTGTCGGCGCCGATGGCGTCGAGTGGCTGTCGCCGGTGGCAGGTGCCGATATCCAGGCTCGTTTGATCAACGCGGACGGCTCCGAGGCGGAGATATCAGGAAATGGCACGCGATGCGTCGCTGCCTATCTATGTTCGCGGCAGCCGCTGGGTAAGGTCATCGTCGCAACCGGCGCCGGACCCAAGACGTGCAGCTTGGCCTCGCACCGCGAAACGCAATACGAATTCGAAATCGCCATGGGCGAACCGCACGTGGAAGAAATGTTAGCCCTGAAGGTGAGAGACAAGCCGGTAAAGGGCATCCCAGTTTCGATGGGCAATCCTCATTACGTGGTATTTGTGAATGAGTTTGCCTCCGACTGGCAGGTTTTCGGCGCCGCAATTCAGCACCACCCGTACTTCACTCAAGGGGTGAATGTCGAATTCGTGATTGTCAAGGATGCGCAAAACATCGACGTCCGGTTCTTCGAGCGCGGCGTAGGCGAAACTCAGTCATCAGGGACGGGATCTTGTGCTGCTGCAGTCGCGTCCATTACCAGCGGATGGGCACAGCCGCCGGTACGCGTACACGCTCAAGGCGGGACTCAAACCGTCCGCTGGGACGGACAGGTATTCCTGCGAGGCTCGGCGCAGCTAATCTGCAGGGGCGAGTTTTTCGTTTAACATTTAGCAACCAAATGCCGGCCGTACCTCAAACCTTGCGTATCCGCCCTCCGGCATTGCAGCCCGGCGACGTGGTTGGCATTGTCGCCCCTGCCAGCAACATCAAGCGCGAGCTACTCGAAACAGGCTGCGAACGGCTACGGCAAATCGGTTATCGCCCGTTCTATCTGGAATCGATTCTCGAGCAGGACCTTTACTTTGCCGGTTCGGTCGAACGCCGTGCCCGCGAATTGGAAGAAATGTTCGCCAGGGAAGAGGTTCGCGCCATCCTTTGCGCCCGCGGGGGTTACGGTGCGAACTATCTGCTCCGGGCATTGGATCTCAAGAAAATAGCACGTACGCCGAAGATATTTGTAGGCTACAGCGACAACACCACATTGCTAACCTGGTTTGCCGATGCCGCGGGCTTTGTGACATTTCACGGCCCCATGGTCACCAAGGATTTTGCCCTGGAAGGTGGCGTCGACCGATCCTCATGGGAAGCAGCGATGACCGGGGCCCCCGAATGGTCCATCCCCACTGACGCCTCGGTCCGACCGCTAATGGAAGGCTTTGCCCAAGGCGTGCTCTATGGCGGATGCCTTTCTATGCTGGTCGCATCGTTGGGCACTCCCTATGAAGTCCGTACCGCTGGAACCATACTTTTCCTCGAGGACATCGCAGCCAAGCCCTACCAGGTTGATCGCATGCTGATGCAGTTAAAACTCGCCGGCAAACTCAAGGACGTCCGCGGCTTTGTTTTCGGCGAAATGATTGATTGCCTTCAACATAAAGATCAGGAATATACCCTGGAAGAAGTCATTCTGCGGGTGATTGGTGACTTAGGTGTGCCGGTAGCTTATGGGTTACGCTCAGGCCACGTGTCGTCGGGTAATATCACTTTACCGATCGGCGTCCGCGCCGAATTGGCGATCAGCAATGGGCATGTAAAACTGAAGATGGTCGAGCCGGCGACTACACGATGAGCGCAAAACACATTCACCTGATTGGAATTTGCGGAACCGCCATGGCATCACTGGCGGGAATGCTTCAGCAGCGCGGCTTTCGCGTAACTGGGTCAGATGCCGCTGCCTATCCGCCGATGTCCGATTTCCTGGCCTCGTTGAACATTCCGCTCTCGCAACCGTTCGCAGCTGCTAACCTTGACCCCAAGCCTGATCTGGTTGTGGTAGGCAATGCGATTTCGCGTGGCAATGCCGAACTTGAACGCATGCTGGATGAGCGAATCCCATTCTCCTCGCTGCCTCAGATTCTTCACGATGAATTTCTTCTGGGAAAAGAAGTGCTGGTGGTGGCCGGAACCCACGGCAAGACGACTACGACCTCGATGCTGGCGTGGATTTTTGAAATTGCTGGATTGCGACCGTCCTTCCTGATCGGTGGCATCGCCGAGAATTTCGGCAGCAGCTTTCAACTCCGAGAAGGAAAGCACTTCATCCTCGAGGGTGACGAATACGATACTGCCTTCTTCGACAAAGGCCCGAAGTTTCTGCACTATTTTCCCGATCGCATCATCTTGAGCTCGGTTGAATTCGACCACGCCGACATTTACAAAGACCTCGACGCGGTGGAGACGGCCTTCAAACGGCTGGTGAATCTGGTCCCACGGCGTGGGCAGATTGTCGCGTTTGACAGCGGGGCCAGCGTGGAGAAATGCATCGCGCGTGCTTTTTGCCCGGTGGAGCGCTACGGGAGCGCCGGCAAAGCTGATTGGAAAATCACCAATCTCCGGTTGGAACCGTCCCGTACAAAGTGGTCAGTACTCCATAAAAGCGAGCCTTGGGCCGACTTCGAATTCGCACTCGGCGGCGAGTACAACGTATGGAATGCCACTGCTGCTGCGGCTCTGGCGGCATCCTGTGGAATTTCCAAAGAAGATATTTCGAAGGCGTTTAAGACGTTTAAGAGCGTTAAGCGGCGTTTGCAGGTGCGAGCCGAGGTGAACGGAATCACCATCATCGAGGACTTCGCCCACCATCCCACCGCGATTGCAGGGACTTTGACCGCTCTGCGTTCTCGCTATCCAGGTTCCCGCCTCTGGACGATTCTCGAGCCACGCTCCAATACTCTGCGTCGTAACGTCTTGCAGCTGGATCTCGCAAAGAGTCTGGCTTTGGCCGACGAAGCGGTCGTAGCCCAGGTTTTCAAGTCCGATGCAATCCCCGAAAACGAGCGTCTCGACGTGGCCAGGCTGACGGCAGACGTGAAGGCGAACGGAGGCCGAGCTCGCTTTGCTCCCGACGTGGATGGCATCGTTCAGCTGGTCGCGCAGGAGATGCGCGCGGGCGACGTGGTAGCAATTCTCTCTAACGGCGGGTTCGACGGCATCTACGAGAAACTGCCACAGCGCCTGAAAGCGCTGAGCGGAGCCGCGAAGGCATAACCTGCTACAGGCACGTTCACGATACCGGGGGATCTGGAATTTGACTGTACACCGCGGCTTGAAGGTAGTGGTCGCAGTCCTGATCTTGGTCGCACCCCTTCTGGTAGCGGCGCAATCCTCTTCGCCGCTCATCTACACGGTTTCGCTCGCCCATCCCGGAAACCATCTCGTGCACGTCATCATGCAGCTTGGTCCCGGGACCTCCGAGAGGGAACTGCAACTTCCGGTGTGGACCTCGCTTTATCAGGTACGAGATTTTTCGCAGAATATCGACTGGGTGAAAGCCGCCAACCTTTCCGGTCAGGCTCTGCCGCTCCGTAAAGTGGATAAGAGTCGATGGAAAGTCTCCGGAGCGACCAACGGCGCTGCCATCAGCTATGAGATTTTCTCCGATCAGGGGACGCCTTACGACACCCAGTTAAACGATCACCACGCATTTTTTCACTGGGCTGAGATTCTCATGTATTCCGTGAGCGAGAGAAACTCGCCCTTGCAGGTAAAGTTCGCCGATGTCCCCAGCAATTGGAAGATGGCGACCTCATTGGAAGGCTCACTGGCAGAGGGAATTCGCGCGGACAACTATGACCGGCTGGTCGATTCACCTATCGAACTCGGCACCTTCGATGAGAGTGACTTTGACGAAGGCGGAGGTCACTATCGCGTAGTAGTTGATGCGGATGCAGCCGACTACAGCATGCAGAAGATTGTTCCCATGTTACGCAGCATTGTGGCGGCGGAGACCGCATGGATGGACGACCGTCCATTCCAGACCTATCTTTTCATTTATCACTTCCCGAAAGGTCCTGGCGGGGGTGGCATGGAGCACGCCTACTGCACTGCCATCGACGTGAATGTGAACACGCTCGTCGATAGCCCGCTCGCACTGCCCAGTGTGAGCGCGCATGAGTTCTTTCATCTATGGAACGTTAAGCGAATTCGGCCGCAGTCGCTTGAGCCCATTGACTACACCAAAGAGAATTACACTACTTCGTTGTGGTTCAGCGAAGGGTTTACCAGTACCGTGGAGGATTATGCGCTGCTACGGGCAGGTTTGATGACGGATAAGGAGTATTTCAGCCGTTTGGCCGGACAGATCGGTGAGCTTGAGCGCCGTCCGGCGCACCTGACGCAATCGGCGGAAGAGTCCAGTCTGGACGCGTGGCTGGAGAAATATTCCTACTATCGCATGCCCGAGCGAAGTATTTCGTACTACAACAAGGGCGCACTGTTGGGGGTAATGCTCGATCTAAAAATTCGTGCTGCGACCCAGGGGCACGCTTCGTTGCAAGATCTCTTTCAATGGATGAATCAGAATTACGCGCGCCAGGGCCGCCCTTTCGGCGAAACCGACGGCGTCCGCGAGGCTGCCGAAGCGGTCAGTCATGCGGACCTGTCCGACTTCTTTCGCAGGTATGCGGCAGGAACTGACGAACTCCCCTGGGACAACTTTCTACAGGCTGTCGGCATGCGACTGGTGAAGAAGAGTTCGTCATCCGCCAACCTCGGCTTTGTGGCCGTCCGCAACTTCAATGCGTCGCCAACGGTGACGCGCCTTGAAACAGAAAGCAACGCCTACCGCGCCGGGCTAAGTCTGGGCGATGCCATCGTCGAAATCAATGGCCGGATAGCCGCCGGAGATTTCGATGAGCGTCTGAGCCAACTTCGCCCTGGGGAAACGGTTCGCCTCAAAGTAAGAGACCATTCTGGAGAACGCGAGCTTCACTGGAAACTCGACAAACGTGAGGAAGTTCAGTACGAGGTTACGGAAATCCCGCACGCTTCCAAAGAACAACGGGCTCAGCGCGCTGCCTGGTTGAAGGCCGAGGATGTGCCCTCTGGAGCCGCCCAGTGATTCGTGCAGCGATCATGCTCGGATTCTGGGCCCTTCTGATGCCGTTTGCCGCGCTGTTTGGTTTTCCCTGGACCATTCTCACGGGAAACATCAGCTTTTTGTATCGCATCAGCATGTGGGGCGCCAAGACCGGCGTGCGGTTGGCTGGGGTCAAGGTGGAAACTGTCGGCCTTGATCGAATTGACCCGTCTCGCACTTACATTTTCATGTCGAACCACGTTTCGAATATCGATCCGCCGATCATGATGCCGCTGATTCCAAGGCGGACTTCCGTCATGGCGAGGAATGAACTGTTTAACTACCCGTTGTTGGGCAAAGCCATGAAATTAGGATCACTGGTTCCGGTGGATCGCAAGAATCGCGAAGCCGGAATCGCAGCCGTGAGGGCGGCCTCCGAGGTAATTCGCAGCGGTATCAACATGACAATTTATGTCGAGGGCGGAAGGTCTTTGGACGGGCGCCTCCTGCCCTTCAAGAAGGGGCCATTCTACTTGGCGACGGAGTGTTCGGTCCCGGTGGTTCCGGTAACCATCGTGGGCACCCACCACATCATGCCCAAGGGAAGATTTGCCATGAAGCCGGGCCAAGTTACTGTCATCTTCCATCCCGCAATCGAGCCCAAAGATTTCGGGGACCGCGACCGTTTGAAGGCCAAGGTTCGTGCGACCATCAATAGCGGCCTGCCGGCGGAATTCCAGGAACAAGCAGCTTAGTTTATTTTCTCTCCTTCGATCGCAAGGCGCGGGCCATCTCGGGTAACTTAGGAAACGCCGCTGTGCAGCGCAGCCACTGTTTGTGGTCAAACGCCGGCGAGCCACTAACCATGGAGCCCGCCGGAATGTCTCCATGGGTTCCGCTTTGCGCGGTGATGATGACTCCGTCGCCGATCTTGCAATGCCCGGCGACTCCCACCTGTCCCGCCAGGATCGAGTTCTTTCCGATCTCAGTTGACCCAGCCAGCCCGACTTGAGCGCAAATTAAAGTATCGTCGTCGACTCGGGATCCGTGCCCGATTTGTGCCAGGTTGTCGATCTTCACCCCGTTTCCGATCCAGGTTTCGCCGACGCTGGCGCGATCGACACAAGAGTTAACCTGTACTTCTACATGGTTGCCGAGAATGGTTGGACCGGACTGCACTATTTTGTGCCAATGGCCCTCGTCGTCTTTGGCGAAGCCAAAACCATCGCCACCCACGATTGCACCATTTTGCAAGATTACGTCGTTTCCCAGCCGGCAAAATTCGCGAACCACCGAGTGCGCGTGGCCAAAAAATCGATCGCCGATTTTTGCGCCGCGGTAAATCACGGCGTGGGCGAGCAGAACAGCGTTCTCCCCGACCTCCACATCCTCATAGATCACCACATAAGGACCGATGTGAGCGTTGGGCCCAATCTTGGCGGATGGGTCAATGACTGCCGTAGAGTGAATCCCTGGAGCGTATTTCGGAGCCTTATAGAACAGCTCGATGGTTCGCGCGAACGCGAGGTATGGGTTCTTGCTCTTCAGCATGGCTGCTGGAATGGAAGGAAAATTCTCGGCAACAATTACTGCGGCTGCCTTTGTCGTTTTGGCGCTTGCGATGTACTGGGGATTCGACACGAAGGTGATTTGCCCCGGGCCGGCTTCTTCGATGCCGGAGACGCCGGTGATTTCAGTGTCCGGCGACCCGTTTTCCAGTTGCGCGCCCAGAGCTGAAGCTATTTCGGCAAGTTTCATGCGCTGATTGTATCGGAGTCAGCAGCAGGGGAGCCGCAAGCAAGAGCAATGACAAAGGGCACGGAGATTCCCCAAAGGATTTCTTCGTGGTCCTTAGTGCCCTTGCTGGTTAAAGCCGCGAGCGGATTTATCAAAAATTAAAGGGCGGCGCGCCCAAACGCCGCCCTACCGCGTAGCTCCGGAGGCAGGGAGCTACTGGTTTGCCCTCAAAATCATTTCGGTTCCGCTGTCCAAGTGGACGTTGGAACTGTTTGAAGTGATTTTGTTGGCGGTGGAACTCGACGTAGCCGATACCAGATTCACGTTTGACATTCCAACCACACCCTGACTGGTGGCCGATAACGGAGCAGACGCCATTCCACCAACTCGGGTAGCACCGCCCAAGGACTCTGTGGCGCCGGCTGCTGTATTGCTAACTCCACCGGCGGTTGCGCCGACGCCCCCGACCAACCCGCCGCCTGCGCGAGCCGCAGTCGGTGCAGCCATGCTGGCGGTACCAGCGGACGCTGCCAGAGGTTCCTCCTCCGCCTGTGCGGCCATCGCCGAACTACCAATCGCCTGCACCGCGAAAGTAACAGGTACGTTAGTCCCGTTCTTCAAAATGGCTCGGTCAAATGCCAAGCCGAGTGAGGATTCGTTTTGACCCTTGGTACGAGCTTTCGCCTCCGTAACGTGGCCCACGATCTTGGAGCCGCGAGGGATGACAACTTGGCCATTGGACTTCACATCCTGCGTGGTTTTCGCCACGACTTCGTCGCCCGGCTTGTTCTTGCGGGCATCTACTGGCTTGGTAAGCTGCGCTGGTACGGTCTGACCGGAGATAGCCGAACTGGCCGATGCGGATGAATCAGCGTGAGCGGCCGTGCTAGGGGAAACATAAGCTCCAGCAGAGGTAGATGCCGACGTCTCGGAGCTGGCCGAGGACTGGGCGAATGCCATGCCCGCCAACAACAGTCCAGCCAGCGTGGTTGAGAAATACCGTTTCATGTTTGGTTCCTCCAGTAAGTGTGCGCTTTTGAGGCGAGCACTTGATTGGGGGAGTGCATGCTCTTGTTGTGCACCACACGTTCCAAACCCGAGTTTGGCGGAAACGTGATAAGCACCCTGAATGCAATAACTTGAGACCTCTACAAATATTCCTGTATTACAGCTGTCACAATGCAAAAACTACGTCCGCAGGGAAGACATTCCTCGGTCGAGTTGCCGGACAAGTAGCGTCCTTGCCATCTCTCCCTTTGCCCGCAATTCGTTACAATAGGGTGCCTTGTTTCCGGCCCGCTGTGGCAGGGCGGTTGAGGCGTTAGCTAACTTGAGCCAGCCAACACAAGTTTCGACTCATGCCCCCGTCTATTGGCGGGTGGAAGGCAGCCTGTTGGAGCTGACCACCGTACGTCCCATCGCCTTCTTCACCTGGAACGCTCAAACATTTCTGGAGAGATGGGTCCGCCGCGGCTGGGTCTTGGTCATGGCCCTGCTGAGGCCGTTTCTTTATGCCATCAATCGTGCCTTTGCCATGCGCGTGGTGCATACCGTGTTACGCGGCATCAGCCGTGACCGCCTTGATCTCTTGGGCGAAGAATATTTCAAATACAAGGTGCAGCCACACCTGAAACAAGATGGCGTTCGCCAGCTCTTGGCATTGGTGGAGTCGGGCGCCAGGGTAGTTCTGGTCAGCCAGGGGCTTGACCACGTCACCCGCCCGCTGGCCCAGCATCTGGGCGTCAAGTGGATCATCGCCAACCGTCTGGAGTTCCGCGATGGTATCGCCACCGGGCGCTTGCTGTCTCCTGTCATCCGGTCCCGGGGACTATTTGCCTGGATACTGGCCGCGGGTCCCGATGGCAAGCGCCACCGTCAGCGCCTGGTGAAAGATCTTGACCTTGCTCACGTGGAGAGCCTCGAGCGTGCCATCACCCCCGCGATTCGAGTGACCGCGGCGCCCGAACGCCCCATTGTTCACTTTGATAACAAACGACACACTGATCCGCTCTCGGTACGCAAAGCTTTGTCGGGAAAACACATCATGCTGATCGGTGTGACCGGCTTCATCGGGAAGGTGTGGCTGGTAAACACCCTGATGGACGTCCCCGACGTCTCTAAAATTTATCTGCTCATCCGGCGGCAGAAATCTAGCCCGGCGGCCAGGCGCTTTGAGAAGCTCGTCGAGGATTCTCCAGTCTTCGATCCTCTGTATGAACGCTACGGCGCGGACCTGCCCAGGTTTATCAGTGAGAGGGTCGCGGTCATAGAAGGGGATGTCACGCAGCCCGGCTTGGCGCTAACGCCCGAGGTCTCGCAGTCCCTGAGCAAACAGCTCGATTTGATCATCAACAGCTCAGGTTTGACAGATTTCAATCCCGACCTGCGGGACGCGCTCGCCACAAACGTAGATGCCGCCGTTCAGGTGGTTGAGTTCGTCCGCCAGTGCGAGCACGCCGGTTTACTTCATCTTTCCACCTGCTACGTAGCCGGAGCCCGCGACGGCCGCGTCGACGAGCGTTTGCGGCCCGACTACACTCCTAAAAACATTGCCGGTTTCGATGCCGAGCAGGAGTGGCGCTCTCTGCACGAACTAGTCACAAGCACGGAAAAAAAGGCCGAAGGCAAAGAAGTCACCGGTGATCTGACCCGCCAGGCTTTGGGCAAAGAGCACGCCGCCAAGAACCTGAGCGGCGCGGCTCTTGATATTCAAGTCCGCAAGAATCGTATTCGCTGGCTGAAAACCTACCTGACCGATGCAGGTACAGCCCGAGCCATCGAACTAGGCTGGCCGAATACCTACACTCTGACCAAGAGCCTGGCCGAATCCCTTATTTACAAATATGGCGCTGGGCTGCCGATCGCCGTCGTGCGTCCTGCAATTGTTGAAACCTCCACCGACAAACCGTTTCCCGGATGGAATGAAGGCATCAACACCTCGGCCTCGTTGTCCTACCTGCTCGGAACCTACTTCCGCCAGTTGCCATCAAACGAGAGTAAACGTCTAGACATCGTTCCCGTCGATGAAGTTTGCAAAGCCATGACTCTGATCGCGGCTGCAATCATTGAGCGCAGAAATGACGCCATGTACCAGATTGCCAGCTCAGTGACCAACCCCTGCGATATGCGCCGCTCCATCGAACTGACGTCGCTGGCCCATCGCAAGCACTACCGCGCCCAGGAAGGATTGGAATACTGGCTGCGCCTGCGCTTCGACGCGATCCCCGTATCAAAAGAACGCTACCAGCGTATGTCGGCCCCGGCGCAAAAAGCGATCATCAGATCAATCCGCGCCATCATGGCCCCGTTGCCGCTCAAGCGGAAACCGCTGGCCCGCACCGAACGCAGCTTGGAAAGAGTTGAGAAACTAATCCAGCTCTTCGAGCCTTTCATCCTCTACAACGAGCAGGACTTCGTTGCCGACAACGTGGACAAACTTTCCCATGCCTTGGTCCAGGAAGAAAAGGCGGAGTTCGGCTACACGACGCGCTTTCTCGACTGGTGGGACTATTGGATCAATATCCACATACCGGCGCTGCGCAGATGGACTTATCCCCTGATCGAAGGCCGCCCGCTGGAAGCCAGGCCCGCGCGCAACTTTGAATTCACGCCTACCAACGGTGAAGCTGTCAAAACCGGAACTGACGGAGCAACGTGGCGATATTCCTGACCGGCTCGACCGGATACATCGGCGCTCATGTCGCCGCCAATCTTCTCGATGGCTACAAGGATCCGCTTAATCTGCTGGTCCGGGCCAAGACCCAGCACGAAGCCGAATTGCGGCTGTGGCAGGGTCTGCAACTGCACATGGATTTCCCGCGTTTCCATAACCACCTTCATTCGCGTATCCGAATCTTCCGCGGCGATCTGACCGGTGCGCAATTCGGCCTCCCCGATGATGAATACGGCAAACTTGTAGAAACCACTGACTCGATCATTCATTGTGCGGCTTCGCTAAACCGCAAGTCGGAAAAGAGTTGCCTGAACGTCAATCTCCGCGGCACGTTGGAAGTCTTGCAATTGGGGATGCACGCCCGCAATCATCATGGGTTGCGGCGCTTCAGCCACGTCAGCACCGTCGCGGTTGCCGGCATGCGCAGTAACGAAGTGGTCACCGAAGACGCTTCGATTGACTGGGCCCGCTCCGACTACGATCCTTACGCGCGAACCAAGAAGTTTTGCGAGCATATGATCGGTCACCTCCTGCCGGATACACCCAAGACGATTTTCCGCCCCAGCATCGTCCTCGGTGACAGCCGCTACGCCCAAACCACACAATTCGACATGGTTAAGGCGTTTGTGTTTCTAGCCGGATTGCCGGTGCTGCCGTTCCGTCCCAACGACAAGATCGATATTGTCAACGTCGACTTCGTGGCCGATGCTATTTCTACTCTGCACCAGAAAGAAAAAACCGATCACGACATTTACCATCTTTCTTCGGGAACCAGTTCACAGACTTTCCGGGAATTGACCACTGCCCTTGCCGCTGCGCAAGGCAAGCGCAAGCCAATCTTCATTCCTAGCCTGGAAAAGCCATTCACCGGCATCGTGAATTGGATGTCCAATCGCAAAGGCAGCATCGGTTATGCCGGTTCGTTAATGAAGGTCTTCATCCCTTATCTGGTGTGGAACACCGTCTTCGACAATACCCGGGTCACCACAGAAATGGGCCGCAAACCAGTGCCGTTCTCGCAATACAGCTTCCCTCTGCTCAAGTTCAGCCGCGACTCGAAATTTTCTTATCAGTATCAGGACTGGCCGGTGCAGGCGGGAGGTAACGCCGCATGATGGATTTCATTCTCGAGGCTTGGGTCAGCGGCCTGATCGAAACTTCAAAGACAACCTGGATGTTGGGGAAGGGCAAACCCTGGCAACCGGGAGAGAAGCTGAAATTGCTCTTTGCCGGATACAATGGCGCCCGCAACATGGGTTCTGACGTCCGCGTGGAAGAGATGTTGCGGCAACTGCGGCACATCCTTGGAGCTGACCAAGTCGACTTCAGTGTGATGAGCCAGAACTTCAAGTTCACCGACGGATATTTCGATCAGACGACCCAGGTTCACCTTCCTGATATCTTTCCACCTTTCCTCTACGACGAAGTTCCGAAACATCACGGCGTGATCGCCTGCGAGGGTTCCGCCTTCAAGAGTAAATTTGCCAACGCACTGACCACCATGATGATCGGATCGCTGGGCATTGCTGCGGCACAAAACAAACTCTCGGTCGGCTATGGGTCGGAAGCCGGTCACATGGATCCTCTGGTCCGGAAAATGTGTGGACGCTACTGCCAGAATTCGTTAGTCATCACTCGCAATGAAGAATCCCGGGCCGTGCTGCGCGAACTTGGGGTGCCGACAGAGTTGGGGACCGACACCGCGTGGACCTTCGAGCCCGCGCCTCCCGAATTCGGACAGAAGGTGTTGCAGGACGCTGGCTGGGACGGCAAAACTCCGGTGCTGGTTGTGTGCCCGATTAATCCGTTCGAGTGGCCGGTGAAAGCTTCGGTGGGCAAATTCGCCCTGCGCGGCGTGGCGGGGGCTTATAAAGAGAGCCATTACCGCTCCGTGTATTTCCACAGCTCAGGTCCCGAAGCCGATCGCGCTCTGAAGCACTACCTCACCAGTATCGCCAGTGCGGTTGATGCATTTCGCAAGCAGCGCGAAGTTTTCGTGGTGCTGGCTGCCACCGAGCGCTTGGACGCGCGTCAGGCAGTACGGATTTCAGAGCTATTGGGCGGTGTCCCCATCTTCACCTCCGACCAGTACAACATGTGGGAGATGGTCAGCATTCTTCGTTCCTGCGACATGATGGCTTCGTCGCGCTACCACGGCATCGTAACCTCAATGCCGGCGTTGGTTCCGTCTGCCGGCATCACGATGGACGAACGTATCCGCAATCTGATGCGTGAACGTGGCCACGAAGACCTGCTCATGAACGTCGACGATCCCGATCTCGAACCGCGCTTGCTGACCGCGCTTAACAAATTGGCCACAGATGGCGAAATGGTTGCCGCCGGAATCGGTCGTACCGTAGTTAAAAATCTGAAGGTGATGGCGCGCATGGGGGTTTACTTCGAGGAAGAGGTTCAGCGCCGTTATCCCGATTTTCCGACTCGCAAGGGTGAATGGGGCTGGGACGACTACCTGCCCCCGATGAGCCAGAATTTGCGCAGCCTCGCAGAGGCATACGCGGCCTAGTGCATGAGCCGACTAATAAAGAAGCTCGGGCGGAGGCGTAGCTCCTCCAACCCAGCCGCGAAGCGGCAGAAGAGTGCAGTCCAGGGCGTAAGTCCTGGGAATGTGCACCAAAAACGCAAGCCCCCAAGGGGCGAAAGAACGATGCATCAACTTACGGCCGCTTAGATATCTTAGATTCGCCCCTCATGACCTTCCTGGAAAACATCCTCGCGGAACTGGCCTCGGCCCCTGAGTCTGCCTTCCTCCAGGAAATCTTTCCGGACATAACCAGTTCCGCTACCGGCAAAGAGATCCTGGAGCTAATCGCCAAAGCCCGGACATTCCTATCGCAGAAGGGCCTGAACAAAGGCGATCGCTGTGCACTGCTTGCGGGCAACAGTATCCGCTGGATAGCTATGGATTTGGCGATCATGGCCGAGGGCCTGATCGCCGTCCCTCTGTACTCACGCCAGGCAGCGATCGAACTGGTCGCGATGATGAAGGATTGTTCTCCGTCCCTAATCTGCTGCGGCGACCAAACCTTGCGCGATGGAATTCTCGAGAACTGGGTGGAAGCCCCACCGCAATTTCTGTTCGACGAAATCTTCGCGACCTCTGCAGTCGCTCCCTCGAAGCCCCGGCTTGCGGATTCCGATCCGGTTGCCATCATCTACACCTCAGGCACTTCCGGGGAAGCGAAAGGTGTGGTGCTCAACGCGGGCAATGTCACGTTCATGCTGGGAGCGACTTCAGCCCGCCTCGATCTCTTGATGGAAGGACATTCCGGACAGGATCGCGTCTATCATTACCTTCCTCTTTGCTTTGCCGGAGCCTGGATTAGCCTCCTGACCTGCCTCCTTCGTCGCAGCCTGGTTACCATGAACACTGATCTCACCAGGCTCGCAGGAGAGATGCGTGCAGCGGCGCCTGATTACTTCCTGAATGTTCCCGCGCTCCTCGAACGCATGCGCAAGGCAGTCGACGAACAAATTTGGAAGACCGGCGGACTGGTACTGACAATTTACCGGCGCGCCAAAACTGCCTGGATGAACCAGCAGGAAGGGAAGTCCGGCTTTTCCGATCGAATTTGGCTTAGCCTCGGCAGGGCAGCGGTTTTCCCGACCATTCGCCGCAAGATGATTGGCTCTAATCTCAAAGCGCTGATCTGTGGCTCCGCCCCGCTGAATTCCGAGACGCAACTTTATTTCATGATGCTGGGGATTCCTGTGCTCCAGGTCTACGGCCTCACCGAAACCACCGCGATCTGTACCTTGGACGATCCCCGCCAGGTCGTGGCTGGACGAGTCGGCCCCGCCATTGCCGGAATTGAAATGAAATTAGGGGATAATGACGAGATCATCATTCGCGGGCCCAATATTTTCCCAGGCTACTGGAATCGCCCGGAAGAAACCGCCAAAGCCCTGCAGGAGGGCTGGTTCCACACCGGCGACCAAGGCGAGCTGGACGCCGCAGGGAACTGGCGCATCATAGGCCGCATTAAGAACCTGATCATCCTGGGGTCAGGCCACAACATTGGCCCCGAGCCAATAGAAGATGAAATCCTGCAGCAACTTCCCAGCGCGCAACAAGTTGTTCTGTTGGGAAATGGCCGGGGATATCTTTCCGCTATCGTGACCGGAACTGTTACTCGCGATCAGGTGCAAACCGCGATGGATGCGGTGAATCCGGGGCTCCCGCACTATAAACAGATTCGCGCGTTCCATGTGGAAGCGGAACCATTCTCCATTGATAACGGCCTTTTGACTGCGAATGGCAAGTTAAAGCGTGATGCAATTGTAGCCCGCTTTAAAGATCAGATTGAAGCTATGTATCGAGTAAAGCAGGCTTCCTAAGACCTCATGAACCCATTTCAAGGACAGGCGATTTCCTGGGATTTAAAAGACGGCGTCATTGAACTGGCGCTTCACCGCACTCCCTGCAATGAAATCGGCTCGCTGACTCTCGAGGAGCTGGAAAAGTTCGTCTCCGTCCTGGAGGCCTCGAGCTACCAAGCCCACGCCCTGATTCTTCACAGCACGCTGAAGTGCGGATTCTGTGCGGGAGCCGACCTTCGCGAACTGTACCAACGCTCGCAAAACATGAATCGGAACGAAGCCGCCGCTGGAGTACGCCAATTCCTCCAGCGTATTCACGCGGTGATGAACAAGCTGGACGCCGCTCCGTTGACGACTATTGCTGCCGTCCACGGGGTAACTTTCGGCGGTGGTTTTGAACTGGCGTTAATTAGTGACTTGATCATAGCCGACAAGATGGCCAGGTTTTGCTTTCCGGAATTGCGCCTTGGACTGGTCCCTGGTTTCGGCGGGATTCCCCGCCTGAAGCGTGATTTGGGGAACGCTGTCGTGCGCGATCTGCTGCTAACCGGCCGTAGTTTCAACGCCATCAAAGCCCAACAGATCGGGCTGGTCAGCCAGGTAGTAGCGGAAGGGGAAGGGTTGCGCGTTGCCCGCGCCACCGCCGCTCAACTCGGCAAATTTGACCGCAAAACGGCAATCGCCGCCAAGCAATTCATCAAGCCGGTTCCCTACGCAGAACTAGAAGAAGAAATTGAAATTTTCTGCGAGCTGTTTTCCCAACCGGCAGTTACCGCCGGTCTAAAGAAATTTGTGGAGAGTACAGAAGCCCAACCCTACCTGCCGTAGTTCGCTGCGGTCATCCTAACCCCGATAAGGACCTGTCATCCCGAACCAAGCCGAGGGACCTTATGTTTGTCCAACCACGATCCCACCGAATCCCGTAAAATATCCCGATGCCACCGACCGAGCAAACCTTAGACGAGATACTGAGCCTGGCCGCCACTCACTTCAAGGTGCCGCGAGCCAAGCTTAGCCCCGACGAGGATTTCTTTAAATCTCTGGGAATCGACAGCCTGCAGGCACTCGATCTGCTCACCCGGTTGGAGCAGCACTTCAAAATCGAACTTCCGGACTACGAATTGCAGGGTGTGTCCGATTTCCGTACCCTGGCCTCCAGAATTCAATCCAGACTCTAAAAATGTGCAGCGGCCACCTGACGCTGACTGAATGCCGAAAACTGATAGCTGAACTGAACGATCAAGTCTTGCAAGCGCAATCGCCGAAGGAGTCGTCCCTCCTCGGGCAGACAAGAACGCCACTCAACCCCATTGCACTCACTGGCTCATCCCGCTTTACAAAAAAGGCCCGTAAACCCGACAATCATAGTTCCTACCCAATGCTTGAACTCGATCAATATGCTTCTCTAGGTGCCGCATTGCGCGCCGCCCTTGACCGCTGGCCGAACGAAGTGTGCCTGATCGAGTCTGACCGCGACAAAGAAAAATTGCGGCTAACCTATTCAGACTTCAAAGAATTGGCGATGCCCTTGGCTCGCGCCCTGCAGGACGCCGAGTTTAAGGCCGGAGATCGCGCCGCCATTATCATGACCAACCAGTCCAAGTGGCTGGTTTCGGCCTATTCGATCTTTTACGGCGGCGGCGTTCTAGTTCCGCTGGACTATAAGCTGACGGCGGCTGAGCACCTGCAATTGCTTGCGCACTCGAAAGCCAAAGTGCTGGTGGTTGAATACCACCTGTGGCGCGCGATTACGCAAGCGCCGGACTTCAAGGCCCATAAGTTGGAAACAGTATTGGTAACCGAGGCTCCTGCAGCTGCTGAACTTGGCAGCGCGCACCGGTGGGAGGATTTCCGCCGTACCGGTGACCCGGTGTTCGGTCCGCGCCAGCGCCAGGAACCGGCATGCATCGTGTACTCGTCGGGAACCGGCGGCCGCCCCAAGGGATGTGTCCTGACCCACGAGAACTATCTGCAGCAGTGTAAGGCGCTAACGGCGATTTATCCGTTCTGGCCTGGCGTTCGCTATCTCAGCATTCTGCCCACCAACCACGCAATAGATTTTATGGTCGGTTTCATCGGACCATTTGTCTGTGGGGCTTGCGTGGTGCACTTGCGGACGCTGCGCCCTGAGTTCGTTCGCGATGCTTTCGTTCGCTACAAGATCACCTACGTGACTCTAGTCCCGATGGTGCTCAAGAATCTGGAACGCGGCCTGCGCGCGAAACTCGACGGAATCTCTCCCGCCAAGCGTTTGCTGCTGCGCGGACTCGTCAAGACCAACCGCCTGCTCACTGCCCGCAAGCCGAATCTTCCCTTAAGCCGCAAGCTGCTGCCCCAGGTACACGAAGCCTTCGGCGGCGACCTGCAAGCCATGTTCACTGGCGGCGCATTTATGGAACCGGCATCGTTGGAATTTTTCTACGATCTCGGCATTCCCGTAGCCAATGCCTACGGACTCACCGAAGGCGGCACTGCGCTGACCGTGAATGATTTCAAGCCGTTTCGCTCCGACACGGTAGGCAAGCCGCTGCCCGGCGTCGAGCTAAGAATCTTGAGTCCCGATGTGGATGGCATCGGCGAAGTGGCTGCGCTCAGCAAGACTGTGATGTCCCACTATCTCGACGAACCGGAACTGACCGCGGAGACAATCGTCGATGGGTGGCTGCTAACCGGCGATCTGGGACGCTTTGACGACAAGGGACACTTGCAGCTCTTCGGGCGGAAGAAAAATATGATCGTCACCGAAGGCGGCAAGAATATCTATCCCGAAGATATCGAAAACGCTTTCGAAGGCGTTCCAGTCAAGGAATTTTGTGTTTTTGCTGCCAACTATATTTGGCCCACGAAGAGTCTTGGGAGTGAAGCGCTGGTAATTGTTATTCGCCTCGAACCCAACCAGGAATTCACCGATGCTCTGCGGCAAGACCTGCTCAGCCACAACCGCCGCTTGCCCGACTTCAAGAGGGTGGGCGGATACCTGATCTGGAACTGGGATTTCCCCCGCACCGCCTCCATGAAAATTAAGCGCCCGGTTCTGGCGCAGGAAATTGGCAAGACTGTAGATCGTGCCGCCATGGTCATGCTGTGAGAGTTTCTTTTCAGCCCTGTCATCCCGAGTGCGGCAGGGAATTCCTAGAGCGAATTCCTGCGGAGTCAAGGGACCTTGTGTTTTCGTTTGCAATGATGGAAAGAGGGGGACTCACCGTAAACCTTGAGTACCGGAAATTCACCGACGCCTAGCAGTTGCTTCCTCGCCATCGTCAACCCGGCCGCCGGCGGCGGACGTTGCCGCAAGCTGGTCGGACCAGCCTTAGAGCGCCTTCGAGTTGCCGACATCGAGATCGAAGTTGCCGAGACGAAGGCCTTGGGCGACGCAACTGCCATCGCTCGCGATGCCTACCGCCGCGGCTATCGTCGTTTCATCGCTGTCGGCGGCGACGGAACTTCCTACGAGATAGTCAACGGACTCTTCCCCGAAGCAGAAAATGGTGATGCTCCCACGCTGGCCTTCCTTCCGCTTGGGACCGGTAATTCCTTTCTGCGCGACTTCAGTGATCGCGGTGTCGACTATGCCATCGAATCGCTGCTGGCCCGACGCTCGCAGCCGTGCGACGTGTTGCGACTCGTGCACAAAGAAGGAACCATCCACTACATCAATCTACTTAGCATGGGTTTTTCCGCCGACGTCGCAAATCTCCGTGCGCGCCGTTTTCGCGGATGGGGCGAACTGGGCTATCAATCGTCAATCTTCATCTGCCTGGCCAGGTTTCGGCGCAGGCCCTTCCCACTAAAAATTGATGGAGAAGGGGAGATCGACCGCCGTCCATGCCTGTTTCTTACCTTCAGCAACAGCAAGTTCACGGGAGGCACCATGATGATCGCACCCAAGGCCGAAGTGAATGATGGCTTGATCGAATTCGTGCGCTGGGGGCCGATCGGACGCGTCGGCCTGGTGCGGAATCTGCCGACCCTTTATGACGGAACGCACATCAACCATCCCCTGGCCGAGCGGCGGGGGGTGAAGCAGATCGACTTCTATCTGGAGGAGCCCGTTGACGTTATGGTCGATGGTGAAACCTTCACTTTGCATTGTCAGAAGCTCAACGTTCTGCGCGGAGCGCTGAACGTCGTGGTATAAAATCCCATGTCGGAAGAGCGCAGAAAACGTCAGCAAGAGCGGGAACGCAAGCAGCAACCCAAAGAACTGCCCTGGCGAGCCGTTGGAATCGTGGCAGCAGTGCTGGTGGCCGCTGCGATTGTCTACTTTATTGCCACTCGCAAAAAAGTAGGCCGTCTCGATAGCTTCGCCCAGTGTCTTAGCTCCAAGGGCGTAAAGATGTATGGCGCTTACTGGTGTCCTCATTGCGAAGAACAGAAAGAACTCTTCGGATCTTCATTCCAATATGCTCCCTACGTTGAGTGCGGCATTGAAGGATCGCGGGCTGAACAGCCGGTCTGTGTGACCGCCGGGGTCAAAAATTTTCCGACCTGGATATTTCCAGACGGCAGCCGGGTGGAAGGGAAGTTGCCGGTGGTGACGCTGCGCGACAAGACGGGATGCACGCTGCCATGAGGGCACGCCATCTTTACATCGCCATCGCTGCGCTGGCCGTTGCAGGCGTTATCGTTTCGTCGATCTCTCTACAGCATCACTACAGCAGGTCGCAAGATTCTTTCTGCAATCTCAGCCAGACGATCAACTGCGACATCGTCAACCGCAGCGTCTACTCGAAGGTCGGTCCCGTTCCTGTCGCACTCATCGGAATTCTCGGTTATCTCTCGATTCTCGCGCTCGCTACCATTTATCGGGATACTCCGCAGACGCCGACGGTCTTACTGTCGACCTCGGTGCTCGGCTTCGCGTTTGCGCTCTACCTCACCTACATCGAAGGCTTCGTTCTGGCGGCGTGGTGCATAATGTGCCTAACTTCGCTGGAGCTAATCTTCGATATCGTGGTGCTATCGGCGATATTGAAGTTCCGCGCGGTTCCAGACCCTTAAGCCGGCGCGCCAAATCGCCGGATTCATGTAAATTATTGAGAGGCCTCCCGTGCCGGGATGGTGGAACTGGCAGACACGCAGCACTTAGGATGCTGTGCCCAAAAGGCGTGCAGGTTCAAGTCCTGTTCCCGGCACCAAGTTTTCTTGCTCTCTTCGGCGGCGGCTTGAATGTCTACTCCGGTTGATTCTTCCATTCGGTTATTAGATCTCACAATCTCACGACACCGCAATTAGATGCTAGGTACCGAAACTGGATCATCCTGGTCCCAGCAATTGGCCTTGCCTGCGCAGTCGCAAGACCCAGTGCGGGTCTTTTGCGAATCAGGCGATTAAATCCCCACCCTAACGATTCAGGATGGTGCCGCCTCAAAAGACACTCTGAAAGAGTCAGGCGCGGCGTTGTGCAAACAGCCACCGGGGCAATTCCGGCTCGGTGAAGGCCCATTGCCAGACGTTGTGGTCTACCCCGGCATACTCAGTGGAGAGCGGGTGTCCGCCGGCTTTGCGGCGGGCGGCTATGCGATCATGCGACAAAGAGACGGGAACAGTCTGGTCAGAGGCACCGTGGAAGTTCCACAGCGCAGTGTCAGGCGAGGCGGCGCCGGCGTCCTTCGAAATGCTGCCGCAGCAGGTTATGGCAGCGGCGAAAAAGTTGGGGCGGCTGGCGAGCATGTTCCAGGCGCCGGCGCCTCCCATGGATTGGCCGGTCACGTAGATGCGGCGGTCGTCGATGGGGAACTCGTGGAACAAAGAGTCGATGACCGCGAGCGCCATTTCGACGCCCTGTCCCATGCCTGGAACCATCTCGTAAACTTGGTTGGCCAATTTGGCGGGATCGTAGCGGACCCATCCGCGGTTGCTCTGCGGGGCGAGGACAAAGCAGGGGAAAGTTGTCTGATTCTGCGGGAGGAGCCAGAGGCGTGTACCAAAGATATTGCCCAGGCCCAGTTGCTTTAGATTGTCGTCGCCCTGTCCGCCGCTGCCGTGCAGATAGACGACCAGAGGCAACTTTGCGGAGGTCTGCGGGCGAAACAGCCGGTAAGGCATCGTCCAATCCCGCTTGAGAGTGCGTGCTTCGAAGTTGTTTTGAAGTCCCTCGGATTGTTTCTGGAAGGCGGCGATGAGTGCCAGTCGCTCGGGTGAGGTTGGGGTACCGGGGGCGAGGGGCGGATTGGGGTCTTGTTTCGCGACCTCTGCTTGCGAGAGATGGAGACCTGCGCTTGCGGCCCAGGCTCCGGCTGAAGCATAAGCCAGCCGTCGGACCGCGGCTCGTCGAGTGATCATTGAGTCATGCCTCAGGCTGTGTTAAGACGAAGGAATCAAAGATTCGGTAGCATGGCAGATTTGGGGCGGTGGAGTTTTGGTAAGGATGTCCCCGAGATATTTGGGTCGGAGAGGGGGAACGCGTCCGCAGAAAGGGGTGGCGAAATTGCTCTCAGAAGTAGAGGCCCGAAAATTCGCGCAGCTGTGGGTGGAGGCGTGGAATGAGCACGACCTGGACGCGGTCATGTCGCGTTATGCGGCGGATGTGGTGCTGACATCGCCTACCGCCGCGCGGCTGCTGGGAGATGCCTCGGGGAGGGTTGTGGGTAAGGACGCGGTACGACGGTATTTCGAGCGCGGGCTGGAAGCGTATCCGGAGTTGAGGTTTGAACTGCTCGATGTGATGTGGGGAATTTCCAGTGTGGTGCTTTACTATGTGAATCAGAAGGGGACCAGGACGGCAGAGTTCATGGAGCTCAATGACGCTGGGAGCGTCGTGCGCGTGGTCGCTAATTACAATTGACCAGTAACATTTTTTCTTTCCACCACCAACCAGTCCCTCGGCGTGGCTCGGGACTGTGCCCCTAAAACGATCAGGGTCACGGACAGAACTTCCCCCCGGCTCCTAAGAGTGGATCTCTGCGTCAACCCGCCGTTAGGTTTACTGAACCTGGTTTAGACCCTGGTAAATTGCTAAACCCGCTATCACCAGGATCAGCAGTCCGGAGGCCGCTCCCAGCCAGCGCACGAAGGGGTTGAGTTTATCCACCTTGTGCATGATTTCGATCTGTTCCTTTTCCATCTGGGACTCAGACTCGCTCAGGAACAACTGCTCGTCCTCATGCATGGTAAGAGTACTGCGGTAGATTAGGAGGACCACCAGAACGGCGGTTAGAGCTCCCCACACAACAAGCAGCCAGACCAAAGGAGTCATAGGCTACCTCTTCACCTGTTTTTGACCTTCCCGACCAACGAGCACCGGCTTCGGGTGTCCTCGACCGGCGACGGGTAAGGTTTCTGCCTCGAATTATAGCCCTTTTGATGGCCGGGAAGCCCTTTTTTGTTTGCTTCCTCAGGGCTGCGCGGGTCATCTAACTTGTTGTAGGGCGGAGTTCCGTCCGGTGTTATAATCAATTAGTTTGAAGGAGATACGAATGGCGACGACAACTACCACCCCTGCCACCCCCGAAACTAAGCCGAAGGCTGCCCCTATCAGTCTGACCCCAAATGCAGTCAGCAAGGTGAAAGAGATTATGGCGCAACAGAATCCGACCCCGGCTGGCTTGCGCGTGGGCGTAGTCGGCGGAGGCTGCTCCGGCTTCTCGTATTCGATGTCCTTCGAGAACAGCGCGGGGATGATGGACAAGGTGTTCGACATGGAGGGTTTGAAGGTTTTCGTTGATGCCACTTCGGTCATGTACCTGGATGGCTGCCGGGTCGACTACGTCGAGACGCTGGAAGGCGCCGGCTTCAAGTTCGAGAATCCGAACGTGAAGAGCACCTGCGGCTGCGGATCATCGTTCCAGGTCTAAGAGTCTTTTCGGTTCACGCAAACGCCCCATCCCGTGAGGATGGGGCGTTTTGCTTTTTGATCTCGGAGTTACTTCTGGTCTGGTGATTCCGGAGGTGATTGTGGCTGGGGAGGCTGGCCGAAAGAATTGCCTCCTTGCTGTCCAAAAGAGGATTGGCCTTGCTGACCGAAGGACGACTGACCGAAGCCGGATTTTCCAAAGGATGACTGGCCAGGGTTCGCCGGGTTTTGTCCATTCTGCCCGGCCTGCAGGTTGCCGCCGCCAAGGCCGCCAAGATTCGGCTGGAAGGGACCAGTAATCAGACCGCCGCGGTCGATCATCGGACTGTAGATGAACTGCCAATCTTTGTAGTGGTTCTTATTGTTGAACTGGCGGATGCTTTCATCCTTGCTGATGCTGGCAACACCGACGATGGGACCACCACCGAAGGTTTGGCTGGAGAGTTTGTCGGAGCTGCCGAACCTCATGGTGGAGGGCTTGGCGGTGCCGCCATCGGGGTCGTCACCATTCAGCGACGTTCCGACCTGGTTCGGTTGAGTCGGTTGCGATTGCGCCATCGCCATGGTGGCTTGCGCCATCGAGGCCTGGGCCATCGCCGCCTGCTGCGCCATTCCGGCACCGAGTCCCTGTGCTCCGGCTTGTCCCATCGTGTTCAAGCCACCGGCACCCATGGCGCCCATTGCCGCCATTGCTGGGCCGCCACCCATGCCCATCATGCCCGCGCCAGCCAGCAGTTGTTGAACGTCAGTGAGGTGGAGCAGGCGAAAATCTTTACCGCTTACGGGGTCCTTGTACTTCTTCCGCAGGAAATGAGTGTTGTTGGTGCTTTGCAGTTCTTCGACCGTGTTGGGATAGCGCCCGAGCTTCTTGTAGTAGCGGCGTACTGCCCGCGAGTACTGCACTCCGCGATGAATCATTTCTTCTTCGCGGTCGCGTTTCATCTGAAACGTGAATTCCGGCAGCACGGCCGCGGCGCCGATGGCAAGCAGGACGGCAAACAGGATCAGCGTGAGCAGGATGTACCCCTGTTGACGATTTCCCCGCGCCTTGCGGAATGAGTTACTGACACGCACTGGAAAAAACCTTTAGCCCTGAGTCAGGGGGATCATCTGGCGGTTGCTGTTCAACACGTCTTCGATTTCGACGGATGTCGGAGTGATGCGCAGAACTCTGTAACGCCGGTCGACAATCTCACCTTCGCCGGCGATGAAAATATCTTCGCCTTGGGACAGGAATATCTTCTTAGGCTCGCCGGGTTTGCTGGCAAATCCGAAGAACTTTAGATTGATGGGCGGAGGCGGCGGTGGAGGCGGCGGGCCCTGCTGCACCACAGGTGTCAGCTTCGGCCGCGCGACCGGTTTGGGAATCTCAACTTCGGCGCGGAAGATGTTGCGGCCTGAGCCCGAATAGTTCGTTTCTTCGCTGGACTTCAACCAATCGAAACGCAGCATGGGATCGAGTGAAGCTTCGGTTGGAAGGATTGCTTTCTTTTGGCCGGGCTTGGATTTTTTATTGCGAACCGTAACCGGCCGAGGAGCAGGAGTAACCGGGGTAGCTTTCACCTCCGGAACAGAAGGAGAGGATCCCGCGACGGTTGGGATGAAGCGGATCATGAGCACCACCGCCAAAATGCTTAGCACAATGGCGGCGATGGTCTTGTTCCGGTTTTCAGCTCCGACTTTCAACTAGGTACCCGTCCTCAAATATGTATGTATTTTCAGGTGTAATTTCACCGTATCACCTTGTTCGCCACCCAGATCCACTCCGTCGACCACGAAGAAAACATTGTCCCGCTCCAGAGAGTTTATGAAGCGCACCAATTGCAGGTATCCGCCGCTGAGGTTGGCATCCACTTCCATGGGTTGCACTCCCACGGACTGAGTATCCCCGAACGTGTACTTCACCTGCGCCATCTCCACTCCATTATCACTGGCAAGCTTGTTTAGGTTTTCCGAAATTGCGGAATCTCGATCAGGCAGCCGGTTCTCATAAAAGCGGTCGATCTGCTGGCTGGCGATCACGATTTTCTTGTCCAGGCCATTGAGCGGTTCCACGGCGCGCTTCTTCTGCTGGGCTTCTGTCCGCAGTTGATTGAGCGTTTGCAAACGCTCTTCCACGGACCCAACCAAGGGGGAAAACAGCAAGCCGATGGCAATTACATCGACTGCTGCCAGGACGATCAGGGCCGTTTTCGCTCGGCGTTCGAGTTTCTTGACGTCAGCCACTATTGGCTGCCTCCTGTGCCGTTACTGGTTCCTTCGGGCACGTACTGGGCCGTGATATCAAACTGTACCGCGTCTCCTCCGGACGCGGGTCCGCTAACGCTCCGCGACTCTTGATTGATCAGCGTGTCCTGAAAGCGTTTGGAGTCTTCCATTTTTTTGACCAGTTCGAGAGCTCGGTCATGGGAGTCGCCTCCAACCACCAACTTGATTTCCAGTTGATTGGAGGTGGTGAGCTCAGGATGAATCGAGATCACGTGGAGGCGCGCCGGCATTACCCGTTCCAGATCCTGAAATACCTGAGTCCATGAAAAGGCCTTGCGATGAAATACCTCATTTAAAAACTGCGAACGGTCACGGGTGGCGCGATTGTCTGGTTGGTTCAGAAACTGTTTGGCTTTGGTCTCGCGATCGGTAAGGGCGGCGATGCTTGTCTGGATTGAATCAATTGCCTGTTGCTGGTGATGTGCGTCAATCAGTCTGCTGGCGGTATACGAAAGCAACCCAAGGGTGATCACCAAAAGCACGGCCAGCCCGGTAATCCAGCGCACCCA
>Ga0097621_100000449_pt1 | contig 28814 bp, 30 predicted proteins | sample KBSMisM72_FD_73165 | JGI IMG/M metagenome (GOLD analysis project Ga0097621, IMG submission 73165) | Miscanthus rhizosphere microbial communities from Kellogg Biological Station, Michigan, USA - KBS Miscanthus M7-2 (version 2) (version 2) | ecosystem: Host-associated > Plants > Roots >... | reverse complement strand
TATTCTGGCAAACGAAGGTCCGCCGCATCAAGCCTGTACTACGTCTCGTGCGGAAATGCAGTTTCAAAAAGTTGAATAAGTTGAATAAAAGCCTCGCTTGACACGCCGAAACCCTCCGCATAATCTTGCCTTTCATTTCTTACAAGCAGTTTGCACGGGTGAATAGGGAAAATCTGTCCCACAATTGCGACAGCGCTTATCCCACAATCGAGACAAAATTCAAATTGAACGTGGAGGGCTTCGGCAATGGCGGTTAAGGTTGGTATTAACGGGTTCGGTCGTATCGGGCGAAACATTTTTCGCACTGCTCTTGGTGATCCAGACATCGATTTCGTCGCCGTCAACGACTTGACCGACACTAAAACGCTTGCACATCTGCTGAAGTACGACTCCGTGCTCGGAAATCTGGATCATCAGATCACGTCGACTGAAACCGGAATCAAGGTTGACGACGAGGAGTTTCGTGTCTTCTCGCAGCGTGATCCGGCCGCGATCGATTGGGAGTCAGTCGGCGCTGAAATTGTGGTTGAGTCGACCGGCATCTTTACGAAAGCCGAGGATGCGAAGAAGCATCTTCACGGAAGCGTGAAGAAGGTGATCATTTCCGCTCCGGCGAAGAATGAAGACATCACGATCGTTCTTGGAGTGAATGAAGAGAACTACGACCCGGCTGCTCATCACGTCATCTCGAACGCTTCCTGCACGACCAACTGTCTCGCGCCTGTAGCGAAAGTCGTTCATGAGAAGTTTGGCATTCGTTCCGCGCAGATGACGACGATCCACTCGTACACAAACGATCAGCAGCTTCTCGATCTGCCGCACAAGGACATGCGTCGCGCGCGAGCTGCGGCACTCTCGATGATTCCGACGTCGACCGGAGCGGCGAAGGCAGTCGCGCTCGTGTTGCCGGAGTTGAAAGGAAAGTTTGACGGTATTTCCGTGCGCGTGCCGACGCCGAATGTTTCGCTCGTCGACGTGGTGATGGACCTCGAGAAAGAGACGACGGCTGAGGAAGTGAATCGCGCGTTCAAGGATGCAGCGAATGAAGAGCTGCAGGGAATTCTTGCTTTCAGTGAAGAGCCACTTGTCTCGGTTGATTTCAAGCGCAACTCAAATTCTTCAATCGTCGACGCTGAGTACACGAAAGTCATTGGCGGCACGATGCTGAAGGTGCTCTCGTGGTACGACAACGAGTGGGGTTACTCGTGTCGAGTTCGCGATCTGATTAAATACATCGCCAGTAAGGGTCTCTGATCGTTTTTGTGCCCTGTGCTTTTTGTGCCTTTTTGTGGCTAAACTTTCTATCAAAGATCTATCTCTTAGTGGCCAACGGCTCTTTGTCCGCGTCGACTTCAACGTGCCGATCAAAGATGGCAAGGTTGACGACGATTCGCGCATCACCGCTTCGCTGCCGACGATTCAATACGCGATCGACCACGGCGCGCGTGTGATACTCGCGTCGCACCTTGGACGACCGAAAGGCGAGCGGATCGATAAATACAGTCTTCGTCCGGTCGCACAACATCTGTCGGAGTTACTGAAGCCCGTGGCATTTGCTGACGACTGCGTTGGCGAAGCGGCGGAGTCGAAAGTTCGAGAGCTTAAGGACGGCGACGTCTTGTTGCTCGAGAATCTTCGCTTCCACCCTGAAGAAGAAAAGAACGACGACGGGTTTTCCAAACAGCTGGCCGGCCTGTGCGATCTTTACGTCAACGATGCCTTCGGAACTGCGCACCGCGCGCATGCGTCAACAGCCGGCATAACTCGCCACGTATCAAAAGCCGCAGCCGGCTTGTTGATGGAGAAAGAGCTCGACTATCTCGGCCGCGCCATCAATCATCCCGAGCATCCGTTTGTCGCGATTCTTGGCGGCGCAAAGGTCTCAGACAAAATTCCAGTCATCAACGCCCTTGTCGATCGCGGTGTCGACAAGATCCTGATCGGCGGCGCGATGGCCTATACATTCCTGAAAGCTGAAGGCTTCACGGTCGGCAAGTCTCTTGTGGAAGACCAGATGTTGCAGACCGCGCTCGAGATCAAGAAGCGGGCGGAAGAGAAGGGAATTGTTTTTCTCCTGCCGACGGACCATCAGGTCGTCGACAGTTATGAGCCGATCAAAGGCGAGAAGATCGTCACCAAGACCATTCCCATCGAGTTCACAAACATCGGTCTCGTCGGCATGGACATCGGTGTCGAAAGCGTGGCCCACTTCGCCGCCGCGCTTCAGGACGCGCGCATGATCATCTGGAATGGTCCAATGGGCGTCTTCGAAGAGCCGCCCTTTGATCAGGGGACTATTGGCGTCGCGAAGGCCGTCGCCGAAGCCTCTGACCGCGGCGCAACCTCGATCGTCGGAGGCGGCGACTCCGTCTCGGCAGTCACACGTGCTGGCGTCGCTGACAAAATCACCCACATCTCCACCGGTGGCGGCGCCACGCTTGAGTTTTTGGCCGGGGACGAATTACCTGGCGTGGCAGCGCTCACTGAGAAATAATCCTGTAAATCTTGTAAATCCTGTATGCGTAAACCTGTTATTGCCGGAAACTGGAAAATGTACAAGACGCTCAGCCAGGCGGTCGATACTGCCCTTGCGCTGAAGCCACTCGTCGCCAATGCGAATCATTGTGACGTCGTGATCGCGCCGGTGTTTACGGCAATCAAGACAGTTGCTGACCGGCTCGAAGGTTCGAACATTCGTGTCGCTGGTCAGGATTGCTCGACGGAAAGAGAAGAGGAGGCACACACGGGTGAAGTGCTGGCTTCGATGCTCAAAGACGTCGGCGCTCGCTACGTGATTGTTGGCCATTCGGAGCGCCGCCAGTACTACGCCGAGACTGACGTGCAGGTGAACCGGAAGACGCATGCGGGTATCGCAGCGGGTTTGAGTGTCATCATGTGTGTAGGCGAGACACTCGAGCAGCGCGAGCAGGGAAGCGCGGAAAGTGTTGTTTCTCAGCAGTTGAGTGCGGGTTCCAGCGGGTTGACAGCCTCAGACCTCGACCGTATCATCGTCGCTTACGAGCCGGTCTGGGCCATTGGCACTGGACGCACAGCGACGCCGGAGCAAGCGCAGGAAATGCATGCGTTTATCCGGCGCGTTTTCGCGGAAAGGCACTCTCAAGCAGCCGGTGCGGCGCTACGGATTCTCTACGGCGGTTCGGTCAAGCCCGACAACATCGCCGGCCTGATGAGTCAAACGGACATCGACGGCGCGCTCGTGGGCGGCGCGAGTTTGAAGGCAGAGAGTTTTGCGGAGATTGTGAATTACAATCGTTGAGACGTTTGGTTAGGAGTTTGTTTTGTTAACTTATATTCTCTACAGTCTTTTTATTCTGGCTTGTATGGTGCTGATCGTCGTAATCCTGCTGCAACCAGGCAAGGCGGATGCGGGAGCGCTCTTTTCAAACACGTTATCGAGCACTGCGTTTGGACCACGCGGCACGGCGAGTCTGCTTGCGAAAATCACGATCGGAGCGGCAGCAGCATTCATGTTGATTGCGCTCGCGTTGGGACTGCCGATATTGAGTGGGTCAAGATCAGTCTTGCAGTCGCAACCTGAGAGCGCACCGACGGCAACCGCGACACCGACTCCAGCGCCAACACAACAAACACCAGCAGCACCAGCCGCATCACCGGCTGCGAGCAAGTAGGCGTGCTGTTTTCTTGAAAACCAATCCGGCTATAATAGCCGAGCCCTCTAAACTCACTTCATGCCGAAGTGGCGGAACTGGCAGACGCGCACGTTTGAGGGGCGTGTGAGGCAACTCGTGGGGGTTCGAGTCCCCCCTTCGGCACCAAGAATCTTAAAAATCCTCAGTAAAAACGTAGATTTTGTGAGTTCAGGAACAACTAAGGTACAAACACCTTTCGTTGGGAGCTCTCCTGCCGCAATTCCTGCTGCTTGAAAACCGTTGTTCAACGTTTCACTCCCGTGGAAATATTCCGCGCCTGGGTTTAATTCCCGGTACAGTTTCAATGTAAAAATTCTGTCCGATTGGTGGCGCAATAGTATGCGACAAGGATCAGACGTGCAACCGAATAAATTGAGGCTACAGGTTCGAGCATGGACGGAATCACATTAGAAAAGGTCTTTGGTTCCGATGGTTCGCAATTCATGAAACTGACCGGGACTCTGATCGAAGCCATCCAAAAGGACCGTCCGACCTATACGTACATGGCTCCAGACGAGTTTAATTCGCCGATCGTAACGGACTGGAAAGCCGGCACAAAAATCTATTGGGAAGAGTTGTTAGGCCGAACTCATCTCACGGCGGTGGCTTCTATTATTCGTGCCTATCGATGGTCATGCGGGAGGGCCGTGTGCGCTATTGAGGATGTGTCGGACAAACCATCACAACAGCTTGTGAAAGCGCCTTTCATCGAGTAGGAGAACCGAGAACAAAAGGATAAGCTTTTGGAGTGGATTTTGAATTGATGCTCCCAACGGTCAGAGAGTTCCCATTCTCTGATCCCCATTGGATTTTTGAGCCAAAGTGGGATGGCTATAGAGCTTTATGCTTGATTGAGCATGGTTCCGTTCGGTTCATGTCGCGAAACAAAAAAGAACTAACGAAACGCTTCCCCGAATTGTCTACGATCCATCATGCTATCAAGGGACGCTCTGTAATTCTGGATGGTGAAATTGTGGGGCTGGACGAAAATGACGTTCCCTGCTTTGAGAAGTTACAAAACAGAAAGAAGTGTTTTGTGGCCTACTTTGCCTTTGACTGCTTGATGCTGAATGGGAATGATCTTAGAAGTAAACCCTTAATCCTTCGCAAGGCCACGCTCGAACGTATTCTAAAGGAGTCACCTCTAATAAGATATACAGAGCACGTTGTGGGAGAAGGCAAGCAGTTATTCAGCACCGTTGCGAAATTGGGTTTAGAGGGTATCGTCGGAAAGAAAGCAGATAGTTTATATATTGGCGGGCGAACCAAAGAGTGGTTGAAGATTAAGACTCGCGCTGGCAACGAGGCGATGAAGAAACGCATTGAGACCTGGGGCCGGTAAGGGACATAAGGATCATCCCGCTTCTTCAAGCGTGGTATGCCATCCGATGAAGGTTCAAAAGATATGAAGAACTATTGGGGCATTACTATGGACTCTAAAAACGAATGAAAGAAATTGCCATCGCTATAATTGGCCTTGTCGTTGGAGCGATCATTGGCCCATACGTTAATTGGGGTATTGAAAAGAAGAAGCAGAAACTTGTGTACCGAAGAGATTTGGTTGCTAAATGGCGGGCAATGTTACAAGAAGTGGCCCACGAAAAAGGCGACAATGCCAAGACTCGTTTATTACTTGAAAGCCACCGCGATTTTTATAGTTTTTTTCCTCACCTCAAACAACGGTCTACTGCGATTGACGACAAGCTTTTAGATACATTTAGCCCTGAATTGTCTCCACTGATAACTCACCTTGTTAATGAAGTAGAACGAATTGAACGCGAGTGGGACTTGACCTGAATTTCTTCTCGCTTATCTAAGCTAGATAATTGATTCATCCATAGGAGAAAGTCATGTCTGATGAACCTAACTGGCAACCCGAAATTCGTTATCCAAAAATCGGTGACACTCTGTTAAAAACCGACAATCTCACTATCCACAGGAGTTAAAAGATGACTCAATCTACCCTGTTAAAGCTGCATCGTAATGAAGTGGAGCGCGTGATAAAGCACTTCCTAGATACAGGTCACGAATTTCATTTTACACCGAAAGAAGACCCTGAATTGGCTAGCGCAGAACGTCGATTTGCACGTTGGACGCATGACGCCCACGAGGCATTAGGCAGGTGTTTTACCACCAATGAAATTGCCGAACGATTTATTCGGCGAGGACTTTTGTTCGCAAACAAGGACACCTCAGAAGCCAACCGACATAAGATTCTATTGGACTCTTACAACCAGCGGCTTGACTATCTAAAGCGCCTAAAAGGTACGTTGCCTATTTACGAAGTCGCGCAGTCTCAACCGACATCAGGTAAATACACAGACCGGCAACTAATGGAACGAGCAATACAGCTCGCGAAAAAATGTGTTACTGAGCCGGGAAAAATATCTCCAAAGGTCGGAGCCGTAGTTGCACGAAACGGTGAAATTCTAGGTGAAGCTTATCGCGGAGAACTTGAGCCGGGCAATCATGCAGAGTTTACGCTCTTACAGAAGAAGTTACCCGAAGCCACGCTTGCTGATGCAACTCTCTTTACTACTTTGGAACCATGCACTTCACGTAATCATCCAAAACAACCTTGTGCTGAATGGATAATTGAACGACGTATAGGAAAAGTTTTTATTGGGACTCTAGATAGAAATCCAAACATTCGTGGGAAAGGTGAGTTGCTATTGCAAGAACAACGAATTCTTGTCTCACATTTTGACCCTGAGTTAGTGCCTATCCTTGAGGAAATGAATCGTGATTTTCTCCGCGACATTCGAAACAGAGTTACAACGACAGCAGGAACCAACGACCCTATCAAGGAAGGTGAGGTTGGACCAAACGGATTTCCCGTTGGGTACACTTCCAATGGAGACAAAGTTGAGTGGATACCCGCAGATGATGACGGCTATCCAGACGAATCATGGCCTCATATTCTTAGACGAAACGACAAAGATATTCTGAAAGAATATGAAGAGTGCTGGGATAAAGTTTGGTGGAACCGACATCAGAATTGGTTGTGTCGCATCGAAGACGGTGAAGAACTTACGGAAGCAGAGCAACATCTTCTTGCAACTGCTAAGAAAGCCGCTAAACGAATTGAAGACCAATATGGCAGAGAAAACCTAGGATGGGATGATCTTGAATGGGGAATACTACAAGGAAAGTTATCGGCACTTTCTTGGGTGATGGGTTCTGAGTGGGAAGGGTCAATGGACACTTGATTTGGGCTTGCAAAGTTGTATCATCCATGAAATGTACCGAGCAGAAGTTGAACCAATGTCGCCTGATGCTGACCACATACCTCGTATGGGTTTATACAAGGTCGTGATTTACGAGGGCGAGCGGTTTGTAAGAACCGACAAGGATAACGCAATTATCTGTGTTGCCGAGCGACGGGCAGAAGAGTTGAATTATCAATTCGGTCACAAGCGAAAAGGGAAAAGAGCTGGTAAATGAGCGTCATTGATACGGCCAAAGAAGCGGTCATGTTAGTGCAGAAAATTGACAACATTGAGCTGTACCGTAAGATTCTGGAACTTCAATCGGATGCGCTCAAAATGGTGGAAGAGAACGGCGCTTTACGCGTACAGGTTAAGGAGTTGGAAGAAGCATTAACAACCAAAGGAAAGCTTGTTTTCGAAACAAATGCATATTTTGTTATTAATGCAAACGAGAAAGATGGCCCATTTTGCACATATTGTTGGGACAAAGACCGAAAGCTGGTACGGCTTCACAAAGATGAAGAAGAATGGTGGTGGTGTCTCATCCATCAAAAGGAACGACAATATTTAAGATTCGCATAGCACACACGAAACGCTGTGGATAATTCGGTCCAATTTCATAATTCTCAATGTTATGATGCGTGGGTGAAGTTCACTTACCGAAAACGCACCTTTCTCGCTCACGCGTCCACCAGCTTAACTTCCCAGCCGGGGAGAGGCCAGAAAGGATCTGTTCTTCAGTAGCTGCTCAGAATCGGAGCGACGTGGCGGGAACTGCTCATGGAAACAGCTGATGACTTGAAGGAACTGGATTCACCGTGAGTGTGTTGGTTGCTCAACCTCCTTATCTTATACAATGCGCCTCTCATTTCGATGCATTTTTAACCGTGGGTGAACTTGGCCGTTAAATCATCTACAGTAGTGAATATCGCATCTTGATGCTTCTCAAGTTCGACGAGAATATATTCGGGCCGCCGAACGACGAAATCTGTGACATGTTCCACCGATTAGCGTACGCTACCAATCGCCTATAATGATTCTCGTCTCGTAGCACGCCTCCTCATGAAATCACGATACACCGCAAAAAAACCCTTGAGAATAGTTTGTCACAGTCGAACTGTAATATCGCTGGCTGTTGAATTCGGCTGGTTACCCGGAGCGTCTTACAATAATCTCCGAGACATTCGGGGCGTTGAGCAGGTCGGACTTATAGATATTGACTGGCAAAGATACGATTTCAAAAAACACTTGCTAGCAGTCAAAACTTATCGCCCATTACTGACGATAGCCAAAGACATCTTAAGATTCTCAGAACTTGACCGGACACTCGATCAAGCGCATGAGCTCCTGCAATGGTGTCGAGCGGTCATTATTGTTCCAAAAGCGCGTAAGCTCGGACCCGACCTGCAAAATCTGATTCCGCCAAAGTTTGTCTTGGGCTACAGCGTACCGACTAGGTATGGAGGGACGCGAATACCCGTTGAACGCTTTTGTGAGAGGCCAGTCCACTTGCTTGGAGGGCGGCCTGATGTTCAACGTCGGATTGCAGAGCGTTTGATTGTAGAGAGTCTAGATGTAAACCGTTTCACCTTAGACGCGCGCTATGGAGATTTTTTCGATGGTGAAACATTTCGTCCTCATCCACATGGAGGGTATCATCGATGCTTAAGAGATTCCATTAACAACATTGACTCTCTCTGGTCAAACTACAGACCTTTGAAGAATGCGCCGCATCGTCATAAGAAAAGCGAAACCAAATGAACTGGCGGCAATAAAGTCCTTAGCCGCTAAAAATAGTCACTCTCTAGGCTTTGTTCTCAGACCCGCATTGGAAATAGCGATAAGAGAGAAACGACTTCTGGTTGCCAAATTCGATAGGCGAATCGTAGGCTTTCAGGAATACTATCACAGGAAACGGGACGGGCAGACGACTCTGTACCATAAATGTGTCGATGTTGAGTTCCGTAGATTGGGAATCGGCACAGCCTTGGTTGATGCCGTCGTAACAGAATGCAAGCTGAGAGGTCGGGAATACCTTTTGCTGAAATGTCCATTTGACCTGCCCTCCAACTCGTTCCATTCCTCGTATGGCTTTAAACTCATTAAGACAGAGCGTGGCAAGCGTAGAATGCTAAATGTATGGCGACTGGATCTGTATTGAACAACAACGTGAACACGGACCTGATCAAAAGTAAGTGGCCCGATTACCTTATGCAATGGCGCACGGGTCTATGGGTCTCAATCCGGGAAAAGGAATCTAACGTCTGGAAGTTCGTAACTTTCTACGGAGCAGCAATTTCGCTGATAATCGGCCTTGGCCAGAAACTCGCAACGTCCGTGGACCTGGTCGTTGACATTTCGGTGGGGGCTGCGCTCGTCGGCCTCGTTACATTTTGGGGCCTTGCGATCGTCTTGGATTCGAATTCTTGGATGGCGCGAAATCTTAAGTTGGTTGGAAATATAGAAAAGATTTTCATACCCAAATCCGAATTTGCAAACTTACTTCCTCAAGAATACTCCAGCCCTTTTTATAGATGTTATCGACCCTACACTGTTCATTTTTCGCTGATGGTTACGCTTGGTTTCATAGCCTATCTTAATTTTGTTGTGCACTTCACAACCACTGGCAATGATTGGCGCTCGCAGCTGTTGGGAATTATAACGCTGCTATATCTATTCGGGTTTTTTGCGATTCAATGGTTAGACGCTTCTACTCGTTCTGAATATTTGGAGTTCTTTGAAGCAGCCAAAGGCAAACCGCTTGACGTCGCATGGGAGATCATGCCAAGTAAGTTGTTATCGCTCAAATTAGACGCCGAAGCGAAATTCGATAGATGGTCATCGCTTGGAGCAGCAGGAGTACTGGTCACTTATGCCATAAAAGAATGGAGACTCACAGGAGTAAGGGGACTGTGGTACGCCATTATAATAATAGCCGTGGTTGATCTCCTTTATTTGGTTATATCGTACAGAGTACGTACACAGCTTAAAACGATTGCGCAGCAAATCAAGAGCCCGGAGGACATTAACGAGAAGGAATTTTTAACCCTATGGCCTTTCGGCAACTTCTCATTGGACCAGAGTCAGAAAAACTTCTCGCGAATGGTTTCATTCATCCGCTGGCTCTTTCCAGTGCTTGGGCTAATTTTCGTGCTCGTCTTGAGCTAAGTCGGCTCCGGAGGCATTTCCGTAATTGGTAAAACAATGTCTGATCAAGCTGAGTTAATTGAGCAGGCGCAGAGAACGTATGATCAGCTGACACTTCGGATTGAAACAGCGGTTGCACGGCGCGAGCGTTTCCCACCTCGGGGACGGCGCACTACAGCATATTTTGCACTAGAAGGATTTATTCAGCGACTTATTCAGCTGCGTAATAAGGCTCGTAATCGGCTAGACAGACGAATCATGGCAAACAGTTCTTAGTCTACTTCATTTCCCTGGCGGGGAACGATGAGTTGACTATTCGAACGCAGTGCGAAGGAAAAGTAAGTATTCCGCAGGTTGCTGAGGATGTCTTTGTAACAGATTCTTAGCATAGCAGTATAGCCCGCTTGCATTCTCTTTTGTGGTACGTACGGCGTGGAAAGAAAGCGGTTCCCGTTGGTCCTGCTCGATTTCAGTTTCACTACAAGCCGCAGCGTCAAGGGTGCTCGAACAGCCATTATCTTGTATTATTCTGAGTGTTGTTCACTGGCTTTGCCTCAAAAGTCGATGTTGCCCCAAAAGTAGCTTTTCTGCCCCAAGAGTCTTTTCCCATTCTCATCGCATCAGACTCGACCGCTCTTGTTTTGAAACGTTTCAGAAGCAGTCATCATTGCTAGTAGGGAATTGCTCCCGACATGACTCAAGAATCTGAAAACTCAGAAACTCTATCCCAACCAGCGTGGGCAAGCTTACTTGGATATCTTGGTGGGCTTGTCGCACTTGCGTTTCTCTTCCTGGTTGTGCTCGCGAGTCTTACGGCGAACCCGAAGGCCGATGGCAGTGTGCTCGTTAACGATGAAGCGAACATATTGTCACCCGCGACCAAAGACGCTATTGCGCAGATCAAATTTCCAGAAGATGTCCCAGTTGTTGTCCGCACAGTGTCAGCGATTCCAAGAGAAAAGATTGGGACGTTTGCCTCAGAGCAAATGTCAGAAGAACCACAGTGGCAGGCCCTGAGACCTCGTGGATGGTTGCGGCGGTACATCAAAAGGGACCCACCTTGGGGACCCGGCGTCTATGTGCTGGTTTCTCTCGACCCTCGGCTTCTGCAAATTCGATTTGGGGAAGAAATGCGCTTGAGCGCCTATCAGCAATTGGTAGCGGTTGGGCCTTGGTATCGCGCTCAACAACACTTTGAGCCAACTGAGGTCGACCAACATGTAGTCAACACGGTCCAGGAGCTGGCCCAGCGAACTAACAAACTCAGCCATCCGCCCTGGCCTCTTAGTTGGGCGCAATACCTGTCATCCTTAGTTATTTCAGAAGTCGACGATTTGTTGGCACCCTCAGACAACCTCTTTTCGAAGCTGGTGCTAAGAAATTACATCGCGTTGGCGCACACTGTTGGCGCCACTCGTTCGGGATGGCGGTTTATAGCATTCAATGTTGTTGCCTTTGTTCTGTTATGGCTCCTCGGCAAGAAACTGTTGATTGACTGGTTCCTCCTCCCTCGTATTAGAGCCGCCTGGTTGCGCGGGATCCTGGTAATACTTAGTAATCTCGGATTACTTGGAGTATTGGTGACTGGTTTTGTCTCGCTTGCTGTGCTGTCAAAAGGGAGAATTGAGGACGAACTGGCGCTTGAGGCGCTAGGACTCTCGTTTTTATCAACAGCAAGTCTCGATGCAACACTTTTCTCAACCCGGGGCGGATTATGGCTCGCGATTCCGGGTGCGCTGATCTCGTTTCTGGGTGAGTTCATGCAATTCCTGGAAGCAGCGAAGCACAACGAGACGAGGATCACTTTCGGCTGGCTTGCGTGGGGATGTATGTTGTTTCTCTTGCCAAAAGCGATTGCAATCGCTGCCCTCGCGATGTTGTTGTGGAAAACCGGTTCTGAGATTGTGCAAAGTCTCTCCGAAGACTCAACCGTAAGAGCCAATCCATAAACCGGCCGGCCACCGGATTGGACTCACTCTCACAATTCAGCCCCATCGCCCCAAGTGTCTGCGGCAATCGTAGTGCTAGCGGCGATCTATTTGCTCTTGATCTGGCTAGAGCAGGAGCTTTCTAAAGGCGGTCTGAAAGTTTTTTACCCGACATTTGTCGGGCACGTCGAAGTGTGTCCAAGAAAAAAGACAAATACTTATCCCCGCCAGTCCCCATCAATAAAATTGATTTTTGAGGCAGAAATGCAGTTTGCCCCAAAAGTCCGCGAATAATCCGACTTTTGAGGCAAAGCCTTGTTCACTTTATTCGTTAGGGAGGGGTCATTTGATATTGTCCGTCCCGTCGTCCGGAGTCGGCTCATGCGGTCTCAGTCCCGCTTGGGCTGCGGCTAGAAGTTGCTCCACGCGGTTGAAACATGTGGTTTGCTGTCGAGTCAACCGGACATCACGCATCGAATAACCCCAAAGTCCCCTGACGACATAAAGGTGCTGGTCGCCTGTCACCTCTTTAAGTTGAGTTGTTGCGCGTTTAAGGATCGGCATTAGAAAACGGTGTTCGTTATGTTCGGAACCTCCGCAAAGACATTCGCGAGCTTCAGGTTCACTGCGGTCAATAGAGTTTGAGTCGAATTCTCTCGCCAGTGGAGGTCTTTACTGTGATCTCTGCGGGGTCCATTCCGCCGGGGCATTTGGATTTGTAAGCGCGCCGTGGGTTTACAAATCTGCCGTCATGTTTGAAGTGGTATTTGATTTCGACGATCGGTGCGGCTGGGTCTTTTAGGAATCGTGCAATTTCGTAAAGCTTGAAATCTTTGGGTACACAGTTCCCTATGAGCGAGCGAATGATGTCGTTGAGCGTCTCTCGATATGACTCTTCTTGAGGATCATGGTCGCTGTCGTCGTGCGGAGAAAATCCTGCCCACGCGTCGTTTCGGTAAAACTCAACAGGCTCCTCTGTGGTTCCGACGATAAAGTCAACCTCGTTGGCGTCATAACTGCTGGTATCGTTGAAGACGAACACAGTCTTTGTAGTAATTGGAGTCCAGACAGGAGGAGGAGCATCCGGCTCGTACGAGATACCGTAATCACCCGGTCGATAAAAGGTCTCGTGTTTTGGCGTTCCTTCTGGTTTCCACCAAAGCGTCCCGATCGGGACTCGGTTCACGTCGCCGTTGACAAAGGAGTAGGCGGAACCAGTTTGACTGAGAAAGGATTGAAGTCCGTACTCCGCCGAATCACTCTTATCGGCGAACTGCACTATTACTTCGTCGTTGAGTAGTTGAGGTAATTGATCGTAAGTGAAAAACTCGTTGATGTTGACGCGGTCGTAGAAGAAATCGGCCGTTCCGTCGAATTCTTCGAATGAACTCGGAAATTCGCTGGTCCTGATCGGCTCAGCAACGATGTAGGGACAATGGGCTACCGAATAGGTGGGATCGATCTTATAGCAGGCTTCGACCTGAGCGGGGGTGATTTTGGATCGGTTTTGTGGATCGAAGATGAACTTGAAGATGTTCGTCTTAATAAACTCGATCAGTTCGGCATAGGCGGCGTCCTGGATGATTCCGGCTCGCGTCGGCGACTTAGGATTGATAGGACGGCCTGACTTCACTTCGAGATGAAAGTGAAAGTCGTCGAGCGAACGGGGTTGAATGATGAGTTGGCCATACCACAGTACGCTCGATCGTAGTCTTGACGGAGCGTAGCCCACTTCGAGCTTGCAGCCCTTGTAGACGGTTGAGATTAGTGGCTTGATTAGCTTAGTCCAGAGAGGCAGACTTGTTCGAACCGGTTGTCCATCGAGTGTGATATCTAAGATGCCTCCATAGCCCTGAGCGGGGCTGGCGCACTGGAAGATGCTGTCACCGTAACTGATGCGGTCCTTTGCGGTAAGAGACTTCTGAACGGATTTGACGAACTCAGGCAAGCACGAAACAGTAATACGGAGTCCTGTGATTTGCTGGTCCAGCGTTTTTAGCCTTTCAAACCACGTAGAATAATAGTCTGAGTCGTTCCACCAACGAGCAGTTTCAATCGAGAGCTGAAGCGAGCCGGAAGTGAAGGTTACTTCGCTGACCTGGTCATGGGTGAGCAGACTGACAATGCCTAATCCCATCGGATCTTGATCCACTATCGTCTCATTCTCGAAGTTTGATTCTGCGAGTTTCAGCAACGTATGAAAGCCACCGATGCCGTCAATTAGTCCGTGGCCATTGTCCTGGATCGTAACGCTGTTCTCGGTGGTGGTTATTTCGACGAGCGTAGAATTACTGCGCTGCGAGTTTTGAAAAAGCTCCGACAGGACCTCGTCGATTTGGTTACTAAAAAGCCGTTTAATACTGGAGCGAAGGCGATCCTGGTTAACGAGGACTGCAAGTTTTGAAGTATCGGCTGGTAGGTGGCGGGCGTTTGTCATTGATTTGAAATCTGTAGAATTCGGATTCGAAAAATCGAGTTTTCTGGAGACCGCTTATATTTATTGATTGTAATGGTCAGGTGACGGGAGAGACGTTCAAGTGGAGGGACTTGCTGTAATGAATCGGGCCGCTAGGCGAATGCAGGCGGTTGCGAATTCAACAGCGGGAGTTGTGAGCGGATGAAATTGTTGGAACGGCGGTCCGAGGCGGCTTGTTAGAGACGTGACAAGGACCATCGAAAACATGCTCATCAAAACAACCTTGACAAACTCTCATGTTGCAACTGTCGCAAAAGCGAATGGCTTCGCAATCGTTGTGCTGACAATTTGGGCAGATTATTTTGATGGGCCAGTATTCATAAAGGCGGAAGGGGAGCGTGACGCTAACTCCTCGATGAGGTCCCGAAAGGTTACGGGAAAAAACCCAAACGCGGCCTAAGAGTTTTTTGCCTGTGTCGTGACAATGATCAAGCCAAATAGGGGAATCGAGCGAGCCGGAAAAGTCACAGTGACCGCTGCGATAGATAAAGAAGCTTGAGTCATAAGATCCCTCGATTGTTGTTTGCATCGATCCGTCATTCCAGTCGTGAGTAAATCGACGGGGTAGTCCCTCATTAGGGAAGTGAACGAAATCACCTACACGCGGTCCAGTATGCCTGTTTAACGCGTTGAGTCGCTGACGAGCCAACTCAGCATCAACAACGGGAGATGTTGAGCCGTACTGGTAGAAGTGCGGGTTAAGGGTGATCATGGTCTGAGTGTTGATGTTGAGTTCGGGGATCAGGAGCATGATGTCTGTCCGTTTCTTGATTGTATGAATGTGGGTTCAGGGCGACAGGTGGTTAATTCATTCGGTGCATCTCGTTAGTTAACGGATAATGTGTTTCATGGAGGTCATGAGGACTGTTAGGTGCTCTCTGTTAATACCGCTAGGGCGCCGCATTGCGAGCATGTCCATTCATTACCCGCAGTTGGACCATGTACGACCTGAAGGGTAGCGAGTTCTTCAAGAAAATTACCGTGTGCATCAACGATCCACTCTTGCATGACGTGCGCAGTAGTGATGAAGCTGTTGTGGCCGCTGTTTTGCGGGCATGTAGCATTGAGTGCCAACCTGTGCCTCCGTTATGTGACCTATCATCACTGTGGCGATAGTCGCCGCTTCTTTTGTGTCAGGCTGCAAAAAGTCTTTGCCAAGCAGCAACGCTTTCATCGTTTTTGGTTTGCCGGCGATATTCATTCCAGGGGATGAATCGGTAGAGGCCACGGTTGGTCCAGCGTTGAAAGCATTTCAAGTCGGCGCGAGGCTTTTGGCCGCGTTGGTGGAAGACCATTGGGTAAGGTTCTATGTCGCGCTCGACCATGAGTTTGAATCGATACCAGATGCGATCCCAGGTTTCGTTTTTGTCAAAACCGATCAGCATGTAAGCCCGGACGTGTGATGGTGGGATGCCGGCTTTTTCGAGGGTGTTTATTCCGGCGAAGAACACTTGCGTGTCTTTTAGGTTATCGTACGCGCAATATAAGACCCTTCGATTGAAGGCTGTATTTCGGTATTGGATTGATGCGAGAGCTTCTGCGGTCTCTGTTGTAATCATTCGGACGTTGATTCCCTGAGATAAGCAGACGCGAAAGTTTCCGTCGATGATTTCGCGGATGTGATTACGCCAGGACTCGTGTCCGAAAAAGTCGTTATCAAGTAAATGTAGTTTGCGAGGGTACGGAGCGCCGCGCCAGATGTCGTTGATCGAGTTCAAGAAGTAGGGCTTACCTTCTTTTTCTGGAACTACACAGAATTTACAGCTAAGGCGGCATCCGCGTTTTGTAAAGCCAATAGATTCTGTGAAATGTGGATAGTCTTGATAGTCGTAATGTTCGTAATCGCCGCCGATGAGTGACTCGACCGTGAGCCGGTTAGTGGTTCCGGTGCCGCCGAAGACTGCATTGGGCCAGTCGCTTGAGATTTGCGGAAAGAACTTTTCACTGTCGCTGAAGATCGCTGACGCATAGACCTTGTCGTAGTGAGGGTCGAATAAATCGCGTCGGCGTCGCCTGATTAGCGTGACTTTGTGACCTTGCGATCGATACCAGTGGGCCAGTTTCATCAGGGCAAGGTTTGGAAGCTTGCCATCTACCTGGATCAGAAGTACGTGCATGGGATCACCAGTCGAGCGAGTTCCGCAAACGATAGGCGAAACGCGTCTTTAACCAGGGAGGTAGCCAGTCGATGATGAGACGTAGCTGGTTGAGTTGAATTGCGGCGCGGTAAGTCTCAAGTTGCCATTGATAGTTATACTTCCGCGTGTCGGGATGTGGCAGTGGTCGGAGTGTGCCAGGAAAGCCATCGATGCGGCGATTTATGCGATCATGAAGACCGGCTCGAAACTCGCGAAGCACCTCTTGTTTGGTTTGTGAATACCAGGTGAATGATTTGTTGAAGACGGCAGTGTGCGGGGCGGTCAGAGCGAGTCTCCATGCGCGCACATAGTTGCCGAGGGTCACGCATCGACCTTGCGGGAGATAGACTACTCTTTGCATCGAGTGGTTGCTGACCGCGCATTTTTGAAGAGATTGAGAGGGTGGTGTTCAGGGTTGCTATTTTCGGGTGGCAACGGAGGGTTCATTGTCAGAGGGGGTTCGTGGTTGTGCTCATCTCAATCTACCTCGCGTATCGTTTTTCACAGTGTTCATCAATAGCCTTCGATGAAATATTAAAAATGTATTCGCCGTGGTACCAACGCTTGCGCTGTTGTGGCCCAAGGACTTCTTCAATCCAGAGCTGGGTCATGTATTCGAGCGATAAGGGTTGACCGGTCGTAAAGATTGAGCATGTCGGAACTCGGATTTGTGCTTGCGTAAATGGCTTCTACCTTCATGAGTATGACATTCCATTTTGATTTAGCGGGTTGGACCACTTGGGATACTGGTGGGATGGTGGCAGAGTTATAGACTCTGAAAGGCTCCAAGCGTAACGGTGGTTACCAGGATGTCAGCCCCCTTAGCAGCATTCCAGAACCACCCTCGGTTCTGTTGTCCAACCACAGTCCCAGAAAAAGGATACAACCAGCAAGAAAACAATGCTGAGTTTCGGCATGATGCGTCTCGATCAAGAGGGAGAGAGTGAGTGCGATTTTTTCCCTAGCAGCAGTAAACCGATCTGGAATAACTCAAGGACGGGAAGGTTGGCTGAGATTCGGCGCGACCCGTAGGTTGCAACGGCACTCAAATGAGAAATACCGTTAGCGAGTTACATAGTGTTGTTGCGTTGCAACGATTGATGAATATCACGACGGACCTTTGAATGGCAATCGTTTGAGAACAATTCTGCGCGCTACTCTTCATCTATGACTCTCCTGGAATGTGGTCTCGTCTTGTCGCTCATGCGTCCGATGACTCCAAACGGATGTTAGGCGGCGTGGGGGCTTATGTCATTCTACTATGCGCTAACAATGGGTCTTACTGACAATCTGAAATTGCTTTATGGTCATTGTCTCCGAAGGCTGAACCATCAGAGGTCACGCTTTGAAACTTGGTATATATCGGCTTAAACCATATTTTTATTCTAATCGTGTTAAAGAAATATTTTCCCGTCTGAACCTTAGACACTGCAAAGGAAGTTCCGCAGCTATTGGTCTGGGGATCATTCTCGAAGACATTACCGGCTACGTTAACTCCTGAAGTATTATAACTCCAAAACCAGATGCCCGCTGTTTTGGTATAGGTGGTTACATTTGCATACACTTCAGGATTTATGCCCCAAGAGTTGTTAGTCTTCAGTGTATGCTTGAACATATGATTATCACCAGAGCTCAGAGTTCCGTCTTTTTTCTTGTCATATTTTGTACAACATTGCGGATCAGGCGGAGGTGGCTTCGACGCCGTAACCTGAGTTTGATTTGTATATGCGCAACCAGCACCATCGGTCACTGTTACCTTTACCGGATAAGTTCCCGGCACCTGATAAATGTGACCCGTTGGATTAGATACGCTGAAACCGCCATCTCCAAAATCCCAGTTAATGCTTAGTGGCGCAGTAAAAGCGCCTAAAATATTAACCACGCATCCTATCGTAAGATTACTACCACCCTGGACAACGAAAATCGCAGGCAAACTACAATTCGCACCACCAGTTCCAGTTCCGGTGCCTGTTCCCGTTTGCGGACCATTGGTAGAACCACACCTTAGTCCGAGATTATTGAACACAGCTAGCGTAACGGAATGCACCGCACTGTCGCTGTAAGCGTGGGTTGGATTTTCCTTGTAACTCACGTAGCCGTCGCCGAAATTCCAATAATAGATAAGGCCTTCCCCTTTGATGTTGGAGTGGAACGATAACCGTCCAGATACGGATTCACCAGTCTCAATATCTACGTCGCCGCAACCATTTTCGCGATCTGTCGGGGTAACCACGATATTTGGATCAATAGGCGAGTGAGCGACCGCGATTGGCAAGCCGTTCTCTGGTTCCGAGACCGGGGCTTTGATTCTCGGCACGTTGCCGTTGGTTCTTATATACCTGAGAATAGACGTATCGCCATTGCTGATGGTGATTTCTCTATGCGGCAAGTAAAGATAGATCGCAGCCCCGATTTTCACTTCAGTCCGAGCGTTGAGTACAGTCGAAAATATCCGATCGAGCGAATTCCTATTTGCTGGATTGTCTTGGGCACCAGGATTACCACCTGAAAGCAGAAATCGTAACTCCGCAACATCGGTTGTCCTTCTAAGCGAGACGAAATCGGGAAACAGAGTCTCAAACCCGTCGAGTACGGGTTGAAACGGAACTTGCTTGAATCTTTTTCGGCTTATCTCCTGTCTCAAGGGCGAAGGAAGTTTGACGGACTCAAGTACTAACGCTACGTCTTCGCCAAAATCAATGTTCTTTTCAAGAAGTTCGGCTTTGCTGGTGGCAGACAGGTCGCTTCTCAAAACGGCGATGAGCACTTCCTCTGACAGTGGGTAGCTGGCCTGCAATTTCTTGTACAGATTCGCCGCAATATTATCGCCATCACGTTTGGAATCGCCAACAGATTGAGGTTTGCTGCTTCTAGTGGCCAGCGCAGCCAGGAGTTGAGCCGTATTCCCCTTGTCGTACTCGAAATGTGCAACTTGGTCATACAGTCTGTCGAGGGTGTTTTGGAATGCCTCGACATCACGAAACACGAGCATGCCCAAACGTAAGTCGTATTGAATGCCCGCCGTGTCCCTGGGTGGCACTGCGCCAGACGGGCTGCCCGCTACGTCTGAGCCCGAACACCATCCGACAACCAGCGCTATCGTCATCAGCGCTTGCCATGCTCCTTTTCTGATGGACGCCATGTCTCGCTTCCTTTCATGCCGAGTTGTGGGTAATGGCCAAATTAGGGCAAGTATATTAGTAGTCAAAAATTCACTCGTAATCTAACCGACGAAAGGACGATTCATCTGTGCGCTAACACACACACATAGGGAAGTTCCTCAACTTGCCTCCGCCTGATGTCCTTGTTGTCAACGTCGTTTGGAATCCGCTTTGAAGAGAATTGGTGTGTGTTTGATTGGTCGTCATCCAGCTAAGACCACGTATTGCGATTCCTTGGAGCAGGCGTCGAGAGACTGTGAAATGGGCAATAGGGCTCGTCGCTTAGTGGAGTTGCGACAAATGTCAAATGATTTTCACTTTATGACCGAACCCACAGCTATCGTTCGGCATTCGTGTGGGTTCGGTCATAAAGTGAAATTGGGCTATTACTGGAATCAACAACTTACGCGGACGATTCGGTCATTAAATGAAATTCTTTTCGGGCATAACGTGAGAATTTCCTACAGATTTCGGTCATAACTTGAAATTTTCTTCACCGCTCGTCTATCAGACCAGTTCCAGCCACCACTAACACGCTTGGGCCCATCTGCGTCGCGGAGTCGGAACGCTACGAAACTCAACTTAAAGATTACAATGTGGTCGCATGGTTCTTTTCGTACACGTCAGCGTATTGCGGATTTACTTCGATTGCGAACGTGGGTTCGTATCCAGCAATCGGGCTGCTTCACTAAGTAGGCTGCCTCCCGAGTAAACGCTTCCTTCTTTTCCATTTCGACATCTGGTGGTGCGTAAAATGCTCTGTTAGCGATGGTGTAAGAACGATTTTGCCGGCGGTTATGTAAACCTGAGCGTGGCTATTGAACCGAAGGCGTCGGTAAGGGAGGTGCTGTTAAGATCGAGTAGGGGTATGCGGCTGTCCCTACCAAAAAGTGCATCTGGCTTGTAAATCATTGAAGTTGGCAGTATCGGCTGTTAATCTCGCGCAGCCATGAAACCTGTCGCATCCTCGTTGCTAGTTATGCTGTGGTCGTGCTTCCGGACACGCGCAAGTATGCAAGTGGAGATTCTTGCGCTGCGCAACCAGCTTGCTGTTTTGCAACGGCAGACGAAAAAGCGTGCTAGCCTGAGAATAGCTGACCGCTTGTTCTGGATGATGCTTTCGCGGTTATGGACGCAGTGGCGTTCAACACTGGTCATCGTCAAGCCGGAAACAGTTATTGCGTGGCAGCGAAAGGGCTTTCGATTGAATTGGCGCTGGAAGAGCAGAGCGGGGACGTTGGGTAGACCTTGTGTCAGCCGGAAAATACGAGAGCTAATCCGGCAGATGAGCACCGCGAATCCACTCTGGGGAGCACCACGGATTCATGGCGAGCTGTTGAAGCTGGGCATTCAGCTCTCAAGCAACGGTGGCCAAGTACATGTTGCGTCAGCGAAAGCCGCCCTCGCAGACCTGGCGTACCTTTCTTGAGAACCACGTGAAGGAATTGGTTTCAACAGATTTCCTGGTGGTGTCGACGGTTAGCTTTCGCTTGTTGTTTGTGTTCGTAATGTTGGGACACCATCGGCGGCGCGCAATTCACTTTAACGTGACGGCACATCCGACCGCTGAGTGGACGGCCCGGCAGATCGCTGAAGCGTTTCCCTGGGATAGCGCACCGCGTTATCTATTGCACGATCGCGATTGTATTTACGGAGCAGCATTCCATCAGCGAGTTGGTGAGATGGGAATCCTGGAAGTGCTGACGGCACCGCGATCGCCATGGCAGAACGCGTACGCGGAGCGTTTCATCGGCTCGCTGCGCTGTGAATGCCTGGACCACGTAATCATCCTCAATGAATCTTCTTTGAAGCGCATTCTGAAAACATACTTTCAATACTACGAACAGTCACGCCCTCATTTGTCATTGGAGAAAGACGCGCCGGTCTCACGAGCTGTTCAGCTTCCAGAGTTGGGTAGAGTGATCGATCTGCCGCAGGTAGGTGGGTTGCATCACCGCTATGAGCGACGAGCAGCCTGAGGCTCTCATTCCTTGAATGCCTGTAAGCTACGTAGTCAAGGACATGAGCCTCGTGTCTTGGTTTTTACCACAGCGATCGCTTTGAGCCAATTGACTGATGGACCAGATACAGCTTGCGGCGAAAGCGATAGCACGTGAACAGAAACTGTGAGTCTTCCTACGAGCTGTGCGAAATGGAGTTTTTGGTAGCGACAACGACTATGTATGTAACTTGCAAGTCTCGTTCAATGTGAGCCATCGCCAACAACCATTGTGAACCCGATGCGTCAGATGGGATGCGGTTCTCATTCCAACCTGACCGACCAATTGGGCCTTGATTTTGGATACGGCGACGAAACTTAAGTTCCTTCGGTTGGTCAAAGATCGGCAGGGCCAGCTGTGAAAGCCAACCATCGGACAGTTTTGTCAGGCCAGCTCATCTTTGCAAATCCATTTTTCTGAGAACTCATTTCCACTCTAAAAAGTCTTCTTCCAGGGTTCCCAAGCGGATCGCTCAAAGGGCTACAATCGTAAGGCCCGGCAGGCCAAGGTAATCTGAGTTGACCGCGAACGGGTCTCCTCCAAACTGGAGGACGGCCGACAAGGCGGATGGCCACCCGCAATTTTCCGTTTCTAATGCAGTCACGCGCCTCCTGACTGATTGGAGGACTATTCTCGGGTGGCAGCCGTAAGAGATGAAAATTGCGCCGCTTAGCAATCCTTTGCAGAGCTGCTGGAGTACTCTCGCTTCCTCTGCCAAATAACTGACGATCACCGAGCACTAGTTCCTCTAACTTTGACCGTCTGCATATTACGCGAAAGAAGTCGCTGAGAGGCGCATCAAGATCCCTCTCGATGAACCGAACAATCTGAATGGCATCAATTCCACAACTTCGTATCAGCGCCAGACGCATATCAGGAGCATCATAAACCGGCCATTCGGCGATTCTCCCCCACATCAGGCTCGGCGGTGCAGGATCAAGCATGATCACCAGGGCCTGACGTGAGACACGATCCGCATATTTTTTCAGTTGCGCGAATAATCGTAGATGCTTCGGCAAGAGCGGGTCCCAGGTTCCAACAATGGCAATGACCGGCCGCGTGGTGCTCCCGTAAAGTTCGGATTGCATATAAGTTAATGAGAGGCGCATTGCTCTAACCACTGATAGGACAATAAAGCCCCGGAGTAGTTGATTGAGTAGAGCGCCAGGGCGGTTGCCGGAGCCAGAAAACCAATCCACAGATCAGGGGTGACGATGGTGGGGTCATCTGAACACCAGCAGATTGTAGAGTTGGAGCGCACACTCATCAGGCGAAGGGTGGCCGTGATGATCGCGCCCCGATCAGACGCTATGGCTCTATAGCGTGGGATGTTTGAAACCATTCGCCATAACTCAAGTAGCCCGGAAAGCCCATGGCAGTAGGTCGGGTTGATTGCGAGTACCCTTGGCATTTCCGCCAGCATTCGCACGGCCCAGTCGAGCTCGGTGGCAAGAGCAGGATCGTCTCCAAAAGCTTGAAGCAGACACCACAAGTAACCAGCCGTGCCATGACACCAGTTTGCGATGGCGGATGCCTGACGGTCCGAGTTCAGTCTATAAAGCAATGTTTTCCCGTTTTCATCGAGGCCCCGCTGGTAAAGATTTCTGAAGGTATCCAAGCTGAGCTTGCCGAACCTTTCGTTGCCAGTCACACGGCCCCATATCGCCAGCGCCATTGCAATGCCCGCGGATCCATGCGCAGCACCTAGGAATGGCCCGGAGGTGTCTTCCTTCAAAGCTTCGGAAGGCGGCCAAACTAAGACTTGGTCATGGATGGCGGCCGCTTGGACTAAGGATTGCGCAGTCTCATTGACGATCTTGATGGGCCACTCTTCCTTAAGCATCAGGGATATCATGCAAGCCGCCCAAATCACCCCCGCCGATCCTGAAAACAAATCGTATTCGCTAGACGGGTTTGCCGCAGCTTCGAGGCGCAATCGGACATGAGGAAGAAGTTCCTGACGCGCATTTCGTCTGGCTACCAAGGCTAGGGCGACCGCGACACCCGCATTGCCGGTGAAAAAGCCAGCGGCCGCGGACTCGATTAAGGATCGGGCCCCACCAGTTCCACGCTGTGCCAACAGTGATCTTGGCATTCGGATAAAGGATCACCTGATCCGCATCCTTCAGGTGAATTGCGAACAAGATGCTCAGGTAACTCTCATTGGCGGTCTCAACTGCATCGCCTTCATATAGCTGGGCATTCACTGCGGCCGGCTCTTCCCAACCGAAACGCCGGATGATCTTGGCCTCTTTGATCGTCGCACTGGTAGTTCGGTTTCTGTTCTTGGAAAGCACGATTGCCTCAATTCGGGCCACAGGCTTTTCGCCAACAACATCAACCACAGGGGTGTCAGGAGTTGGGCAGGGTGTGGGCGAAGGGCTCGCCGTCGGACTTGGACTTACAACCTGCGGCTGAGCCGATCCGGCAAAGGCAACGATGAGCAAGACAATCAGCAACGTTTGTGAAACGAGCAACCGCTTCGATTGGTGAGGCATTTCGTCTCTCTTTCGGTTTAGCGCAGGCCGGCCTTCGTTCGCGCAAATCCAACCGTATAATACGCGATGATCAGCGCGATTAAATGGTAGGCAGCATTAGCTGGCAGCAGTAGCCGCGACTCTTTGAACGCAACAAAAGCAATTAGAAAGTAAACGACTGGAACGATCAGCAACAACCACGGCACCTCAATTATCTTCTCGGTCCTGGGTATTTTGACGGGCAGGGCCCAACTCGGCCGATCTCTGGTTAATTTCTGCAATAGAGTACCGAAAATTACCATCAATAGAATTAAGACCAGGTCCCAGGTAATGGAAAGCGGATAAATGTAAGTGCAGGTCAATAAATTTGAGACGATGTTGGCTTGAATCTCTGACCCGTACCGCATGCCTTTTCGTGGCCCACTCTCTGAGTCCGCAACACGCCAAATGTCTGATTTCACGTTAGGCTCCCCGGCACGGAACACTCCGATAACGACAATTCCATCCTGGTATGCGGCTGGATCTCTCAGCACCTTTGAATCGCTGTATGCTTGTTCAATCGTTTGCGTGATCCCATCGAGTTGCGTGGGCTCGGCGAGATCGATCTTGCTTATCATCGGCGTCATGCCCGATGAAGAGTGATCGGTGAATACTGGTATTTCCCTTACAAGCGTTTTGGAACTATCGCGCAGGTTGATTTGATCCTCCGGCTCAGTGAGGCAAGCGACAACCGGCGGAGCCCATGAACTTGTCAGACCACTGCCATTGTCACGACAGGCTGGATCACCTGGTTTATTTCCGAATTGTATCAGTGCGAGCAGTGGCAGACTCGGGAACACGGCCACCTCCCCATCATTGCAATCCGAAGATGAAACCTCTTTGCTACGTGCGGCGAGCGTTACCTCACGTACGAGATTGGTTTTCTTCTGCCATCGCAAGTTATTTACATCACCGAACTGTGCCGGCGATGTTTTGAGCAGAGGCGTTTCCGGCGCGTTTAGTTCTGTTGCTGCAATCACGCGCACCTTCTGTTTCTCTGCCTCATTCACTGCGCTGATTAAAGCTGTATTCGCATCAACTTCGGCTTCTGAGGGACTTGCGGAGGCAGTAATTAAGATGTCCAAAGCGATCACGCGAGGCTTGGGTTGGGTGTGCGCCAGATCCGAGATCAGCTTGGCATATTGCTTTCGCCATGTGATGAGGCTCTGTAAATTCTCCGGGTTAAGAGTACCAAATGGTCCATTATCGCCCTCCTTGACTGCAATAAGGCGCACCCTTGTCGAAAAAGGTTTCTCCACATAAGGATCCATGAACGATACGAACCGTCGCTCGATGTAATCGTCTAAATTCAGGAGACCGAAGAGACCAGTCCAGAAAGCAGCCAGGACCAACAAAAAGACGGCGACGGATTGAAGGATGACCCGCTGTCGCCACTTCTTGATTTTGACCCTCGTTAGCTCGGCAGCCTGGATTTGTTTTGCTAGTTGTTCTTTGACTTTCTCTGCATCTTTATCGGAAGCATGTTTTGCTTGTTCTGAAAAAAATTGTATGTTGGCTTCTTGTGTCTTGAGCACCGACTCGGCGGCGTGTACCTCCTGGATCGAATGAAGCCTTTTGCTTTCACCTTCCAGACTAAAAATGACGCCACTCTTAGAGCGGGAGAAGATGACGGGAATGATGAAATCGTTAGTCGAATCGTAATCCAGACAAATCGCTCGACGAGCATAGGAGACGCAGGCATCTACTCGCCCCTTATCATCACCTGTGGTTAATCGGCTATAGAACTCCTCGGCAAACAGTTTCGCCACCGAATCCTTGATCGGATATTGCATCGCGATGACTGCCGGAATTTCTTCGTCAATCAATTGCGGCGCCATTCCAGCCAATGGTTGCGAAGAAGAAACCTTGCCCCCTTCGCAGGAATTCAGGACAACTAACTTCATCTGCGCGTATTGCATGAAGAAGAGGCTGAATGCTTCCGCCTTAATCAAGTCACGCTTGCCGTCTTCATCAGAGTTGAGCACTAAGCAACCCTCATGTTCATCGTCATATTCTCCATGTCCGATGAAGTGAAAAACCTGATATTTTCCGTCTGCATTTAGAGCGTCGCGTATCTTTTTTCTGGTGACCTTTTTGTCAAGGACCTCAATTTCAACATAACTCCCCAATCGTTTGAGAGCGTCTACCACTTTGGTCTCTTCACCTTTCGTGTCCAAACCAGAACCTTCGGGAATAGCCATCAGCACTCTGATTGGCAGAGCTGCTTCTAATTCATTGATTGGAGCTCCGAGTTCTATATACCTGGATAGAGGAGTCTTGGTTGAGGTAGCGAGGAAGTGTCTGCCGTCGTAGAGTATTTCCCACGGAATAACAGCCAGTTCGGGAGGTCTGACTCTCAGTTGGAGGCGAAATCCTTCATTCGGATTCCTTTCGATGTAACCAACACTCTTATCATAAAGCTTTCCTATTTCACCTTGAAAAATACTGTCGTAAAGGTATTTCCCAAAGGTCTTCGCGAGTTCTCGATCAGTTTCTCCCTTGTCTAACTTTTTTGAATAAGCGTCTACTATCTTTGAGTCTAGGCGTAACTCTCCTTGAGCTTGAGCATGACATTCGGCTCTGATCGGGTAGTAATCCCCACGTGAGTCATCAATCGTTAGATCAAAGTCGTGATAGATCATCTGTTTCTTCGCCGCGACGCGAAATTAAGATAAGTTCCCCTCGGCGCCCGGTTTCACCTCATGCTCGCATCAACCGATTTAGGAAAGGACTTGTTCGGGACTCAGTTCAGTCGAAAAAGACAGTAAAGGTATTAACTCGTATGCAAGATTGAAGTACTAGTGAGAATACGTTAGCACTGGTTTAATTCATCTCGAACTGAGATAAGGATGTTCACAAAGGCTAAGGATCCTCGGTCATTTACGCATGAACGACTTACCCTCACCTGGCGCAAAGCGGCCGAATTCTACCTGAAGTCAATCACGATCTTCCAGAGATTTTCGAAGGTGGTGGCGATCCTATGATCGTTGGGAAGGGATAGGCCGAGTGCCACATGCAGTCTGGCGCCTAAGCACTCAATGAAGCTGTCGAGAAAGCCTTCATTAGAGGGACCAGCGCCGCCTTAGGAAGCCTTTTTCCGGTCACCCCAGAAAACAGGCTCGATTCCTAACTCGTACATTGATTGAATCACGACACAAATATTGTGACACAGAACCTTACACAGTACTTCGTTGACTTGCGCTACCTCTTTCTTGCTCATCAATCGTGTCCCGAACTTCTCTTTGATCATCGAGAACGTTGTCTCGACGTTGCTCCGCTTGTGGTAGTGTCGCTTAAACCACTCTTCATTGTAAGCGTAAAAGTGGTACATCCTGGTCCAGAGCGGATCGTTACTTTGATGCTCCGCCTTCGCGTTAATTTTGAACGGGATATAGGGCGTCGCTTGCTTGTCAGCCACAACCCGCAAGTTCGCGAGACTTGAATAGGCTTTATCGGCCGATACCTCACGAATATCGAAATTCTGATCGGTCACCTGAACAAGTGGTTTAAAGTATGGGCTATCTCTCGCACTTGGCTTACTGACCTGGGCCGTTGTAACAATGTGAGTAGCCACTCCACACATCAGATGGACTTTTACCCACTTTCGTCTATTGATGACATCCGCCCTGCCAAAGCGAAGATCAACATAACGGCCAAAGTTACTCGTTGAAAACCCTGACGAATCAAGTGCAAAGTCTCTTTCCACTATTCTCAACGGTAGGCTGCTTTCCGTAATCATTTGCTCCAGGTAACGCGTGACTTTCCTCTTAGCAGAATAAGTGGAGATCGTATTGTAACCGGGAACTTTCGAGATGGGCCCATTGTTGTATGCCAGCTTGAGGTCAGGTATGGACCGTCGCGTTGGAAACTTTGTGTATACCTTGAGCGCCATACAAAACAGCATGTCGCTAAGTCTCTGTCGAGGACGCCCAAAACGTTGCGCTGGTTCAATCACCCCCTGGCACAATTCGTGGAGCAATCTCAGGAACTTGAATTTTTCATTGATTTGCGCTGCATTGTATTCCCGCCATTTTTGGGCGTAGGTCTTCTTCGCCTTCTTAGCGGCCATCGCTCACCCCTTGCTTTTGGGGCAACAAGGACTTTTGAGGCATCTATGAAGCGTCGTTCGAAGTCAAGAACTTTTTTGGCAGACTTCGACCATGACGCCTGTGCGCCTGCGCGCTTTGGTTAAGTTGTTGCTCTTTGACATGAGACTGTTAGTTTGGTTCTACCGCAGTTAGCGGTCCTCAAGTGATCAAGGCTGACGAGCCACGATCAATCATCTATGCGGTCATCCTCCATGAGGTTTGCTCCGCACTCTACTGAGCCAGTGACTGTGGCAACGCGGAGCGCGTGTCCCGCAGTCCTCACTTCCGCGATTACTTTCCTCGCGCAGGAGGCTCCTGGCGTTCAGTAGAGGCTGGCTGCCCAATCAAAGCCGCGGGTATTTGCGGCCCTTGCCTCAAACGGGCAAGCCGAGCGGCGACGGCTCGACGGCGGAATTCCGCGTAGTCGATCTCATCTCGCATCATGATGTAAGCGCGGATGAGAAGTTTTCTGGCGGCTGC
>Ga0097621_100000448_pt1 | contig 28883 bp, 33 predicted proteins | sample KBSMisM72_FD_73165 | JGI IMG/M metagenome (GOLD analysis project Ga0097621, IMG submission 73165) | Miscanthus rhizosphere microbial communities from Kellogg Biological Station, Michigan, USA - KBS Miscanthus M7-2 (version 2) (version 2) | ecosystem: Host-associated > Plants > Roots >... | reverse complement strand
ACAGAAAAACCATTAAAAGAAGGATTTTTACTAAGACTGCTTTCTGATTTTAAACGGGTATATAATTTATAAGTCACCATTATCGGCTCGCCAACATAACAGGATGTCTTACTGGCATCTACTCTTATAAAAATATTTTTATTGATCTTATCAGTGATATTTTCTCCCTTTTTTAAAATATAATCATTGTAATTCCCCCGTCGTGCGGCTGGCTCATCAAAATTCATCAATCCGCTAAAAGGTGAATTGCTGCTGATACTGTTTCCCGTTGGTTCGTTCACCACTTTTATTTTTACTGCGTTGCTCTTTAATATCTTCCCGTCTGCAGAAGCAGTAGTGGAAGCAATTGTAAAATCGCCTTTGGATTTTGGCCGGAGTATAAAAGTGATACCGGTATATTGAGTGGTATTTCCATTAATGCTCTCCATCCCGCTTTCCTGGTTGGGGCCGCTCACAATAATAAAATTATCTAATGCAGGTGGATTGATCTGTTGCACATCAGTAGCATTTTCTACCAGCAGTTTTAATTCTGCTGTTTCATCTTTACCAATGATAGCAGGGGAAATCTTTGCAGTAAATTTTACCTGGGCCGGCACAGGATATTTTAATAACCCGGTTAATAAAATAAAAAGAACCCATATTTTGTAGTGCCGAAGTAGCATAGTTGAGGCGTAAATTTAGTACATCGGCGATAAGCCTGCTGAAAGATTTTTTTGAACGGTTGAAATGAAATGTTAACATAACCGATCATCCTGTTTATTTACAAATCTCCCAACTGCGGCCGTAGCACAACATCTTCCAGCACAGCGCCTGGTGATAGTTTTACTGCCGTCAATATGATCTTTGCAATATCCCCGGTTTCCATAATACGGTGATTGGAATTGTCAAAATCTACCCACGAGTCAGTAAGAATAGCTCCCGGAGAAATAGCGCAGACCTTGATATGCCAGGGTTTTAATTCTTCTCTTAAATTTTTACTAAAGCCCAGCATTGCAAACTTACTAATACTGTAACTACCGCCATTTTTATAAGCCTGCATGGATGCAATGGAACACATATTGAAAATGTACCCGGTCTTTGCTGCCATCATCTTTGGTAACAAGGTCCTGGTAAGATGATATGCCGCGGACACGTTGCTAGCTATCATATTTTCTAACACGCCATCTTCTTCATTATAAATGCTGCCCGGTAAAAAATTGCCCGCATTATTCACCAGGATATCTACTGTACCCTGCTCATTTATCCAGTTACCAAAACCAATAGCCTGTTCTTTTTTTGACAGGTCAACTGCTTTCGCTCTTATTACAGTTTCTTTATTGGCGGTTTGCAAAGCGGCGACCGCATTATACAGTTGTACTTCATTGCGGGCGCAAATAAAAAGATGTGCACCTTCTGCGGCAAACATTTCGGCAACCGCCCTGCCGATACCTTTTGAAGCGCCTGTGATTACTACATTTTTTCCCTTTAGCGAATCATTATTATTGCTCATATCAAAAAAATGCTTTTAACTTTTTACAATTTTAACTCAATAAAAATAATAAATACGCCATTTTTGCAGTTATATCAAAATGAAGTACAAACATCTCTTTTTTGACCTGGATCATACCCTTTGGGATTTTGATGCCAATGCCAAAGAATCGCTGATAGAAATATATGCGTTATTTGAGCTGGAGCAAAAAGGTGTGGTGCCTTTTGAAGATTTCTACAAACTGTACAAGATCCACAATGAAATTTTATGGGACCGCTATCATAAAGGTTTTATTACCGGCGAAGAACTGAAGTGGAAACGCATGTGGAGAACCTTACTCGAATTTAAAATTGGTGATGAGGCTTTGGCAAGAGCGATGAGTGAGAAGTTTTTAGAGATATTACCAACAAAAAAATTACTGTTCCCCAATACCATTGAAGTGCTGGATTACCTGGCCGATAAAAATTACCAGCTTCATCTTATTACCAATGGCTTTGAAAATACACAGTGGAAGAAATTAAATAACAGCGGTCTCAACATTTATTTTACACATGTAGTTACTTCAGAGAGCAGCAACAGTATTAAGCCGCAAAAAGAAATTTTTGATTATGCCCTGAATAAAGCAGGAGCTCAATTACATCATAGTATCATGCTGGGAGACAACCTGGAAGCAGATATACAGGGGGCCATCAATGCAGGCATGGATAATATTTTTGTAAATCATATTCATACCACAACCGCCCTGCAGCCAACTTACACCATCACAGATTTGCGTGAATTAAAAGTAATCTTCTGATAAAAAAATACCCTCCTGGTGAGGAAGGTATTTTAAATTCGTTTATAAAAAGCAGTTAGATTTTTGCAGTTTTATCCTTTTCTTTTCCGCAGGATTTGCCACTTTTCTTGCAGCAGGATTTATTGCATTTTTTATCTTTTTTACCGTTGTCTGCAAAACTGGCACCAGTAACCAACAAGGCTGCAGTTGCTAATAAAAGTAATTTTTTCATACCTATAATTTTAGATTTTTATTTGCTTGTAAACGTAAATATACAATGTTAATTGTATTTTTTTAACAGCCAGCCTGTTAAAAGAATCATCCCAACGTAGCAATCACTGTCACCCCACCCTGCACCATCTGGTTAAGGGTTACATTTATCTTAGTGCCTACCGGCAACAGCAGATCAACCCGGCTGCCGAATTTAATGAAGCCCATTTCATCCGTTTGATTTACATCCTGGCCAATTTTCAGGTAGTTCACGATTCTCTTGGCTAATGCACCAGCAATTTGTTTCACCAGTATCTCTGTTTCTCCTTTTCTTATTACCACGGAATGACGTTCATTATCTGTGGATGATTTAGGATCCCAGGCTACCAGGTATTTTCCCTTGTGATATTGATTATATACAACCTGCCCACTGATGGGATTACGGTTAACATGTACGTTGGCAGGGCTCATAAAGATGGATACCTGCAGGCGTTTTGTTTTGAAATACTCGTTATCAACTGTTTCTTCAATCACCACTACTTTGCCATCGGCGGGAGCTACTACTGCATTTTCACCTTTGGTGAGCCGGCGATTGGGTATGCGAAAAAAAGACACCAGGAAAAGCAGCAGGAAAAGCGTAGCAAAAAATAAGACCCAGCAAAGCCAGACAATAACAGGGCTTAAAAAATAAAATGAGATCAGGTTTACAGCACCGAATATCAAAGCGCCAATAGCAATCGATTTATATCCTTCCCTGTGTATGGTCATGCAGTAGTTTTAAAGCGCAAATGTACGGTGAAGAAATGTTATGTAAGCCAGCTTTTGAGGTATTATTTATTACACGAATTACTGGAATTTGTATGCACATTATAGAACATTTAAAATTGCCTTTTCCTGCAAGGAATTACCAGCAGATACTGTTATACAAACAACTTGATGTAGACCCAGACAAAAGGTGTTGCCACCAGTAAAGAATCAAAACGATCCAAAAACCCACCATGTCCTGGCATAATTGTTCCGCTGTCTTTTACATCAGCCATACGTTTGATCTTGCTTTCTAACAGGTCGCCGGCGGTGCCAAAGATGGCGCAAATAGCCGCGATGGCTATCCAATGCTGCACAGCAATTTCTTTTGCAACAGGAATAAAATATCCCAGCATTCCAATTACCACAACACATAATATCGCACCACCACTTGTTCCTTCCCATGTTTTTTTAGGAGATATTTTTGAGAAGGGGGTTTTGCCGATTAAGGAGCCGACTATATAGGCCATTGTGTCGTTGATCCAAATGGAAAAAATAATGCCGCAAGTAATAATCTTTCCTGGGCCAAAAATGTCATTGTCAGCATTATAATTAAGATCTCTTAAATTAAGGAAAAGACCTATTGATATCGATATGTACAAAAATCCAGCAAAACTCATCCATAACGCCTTTGAAGATACATCCGGGTTATTCCTTAACAATAAAATTAACGTCATAAAAATCAGCAACCAACCGATAAGTTTTAAACTAACGCTGTATGAAAAAATGTTCAAATAAATATCAGAGCTGTAATGCTGGATCCCAAGTACAATCATTGGGATAAAACCACAAATGGCAAAAAGCCATTTAAGCATAGAGTCAATTATCGAAGCGTGAATCTTCTCAACCAGTTTTAAATATTCAAGCCAGCACCCAAAATGTATAATCGTAAAAAGGATTACAAAACTCCAAAAGTTCCATAATAATCCTGCCAGCATCACTGCCACAAATATCAATGCCGTTAAGGAACGGGTTTTAAAAACTTCTTTATTAAGTGCCATGTGGTTTAAGGTTGTACAGGTTCGTCGGTATTGGCGATATCGTGTTCAAATGGGTTATTACTGATATTATAATATGGTATCAATACTTCTTCCCCAGGCCTGTCTATTTCATTTTTGCTGATCTTATCAAAATAGGCAAATAGTCCTGCTACTATTGCTATGGCTACCAACCCTACCCATAGTGGATAATGTTCATCCATTTTTGAAGGATCCATTTTTGTACCCGCCTTGGTAGATAAATAAAGAGAAGTTAGTGCCAGCCCGTTATTAAAAAAATGGGCGGCGATGTTGAGCCAGATATTCCCGGTACGGTAATATATCCAGCCCAAAATAAATCCCAATGCAAATCGGCTTAAAAATCCAAGGTAGGAACCATGAACCGCACTAAAGATGATGGAGGTAACAACAATGGCCAACAGCGGCATTTTAAACCACCTGGAAAATAAATTCTGCACCGCCCCCCTGAATAAAGTCTCTTCAAATACAGCAGGTAACAGCGCTACCATGATCATTGAGATAATATAGTCCCAAAAATTATCCATCCTTGCAATCACCATTACTTGCTTAAAATAATCGTCTTCTGCTGTTTTAAATTTCAGCAAGGTGGCTTTGGACCAGGGATACATTTCTGTTACCTGTTGCAGCATATCAACAATAGGTGAACTTGCCAGGATAATTACCAGTACCAGCACAAGTTGTACGGTGGTGATCTTATTAAATTCTCTTTTAAAACCAAGATGTTTAAATGGTTTTACATGACAGATCCAGGCATAGATGATGGGTGGCAGAAAAAATAAGAAGGTGGTGCTGATCAGTTGCATCCAGCGGATGGCAGTGGCATTCTCTGGCTTTAAAATGCTGTCCATCAACTCAGTAGTGTTGCCCTTTGAATGAAAAAAATCCACTTTCCCTATAAGCGGGATAAGGCTGATCAATCCTCCTAAAATTAAACCTACACCGCAAAATGCAGCTAATATACCCAGTTGAGCCCAATAGTTAAAACGATTTGTAGCAAAATGCGCCATAGCGATTGATTATAAAGTGCGTAAATTTACAGCCAATTTTTCAGGTTTCAGGTTTAAACGCTTAAGGTTTAAAGCCGATCATCATTATTTTTTAAAGATCATTGTCTTAAACGTCAGACCTCAAACTTTAAACTTAATTACATGCCTTCGATAGGAAATATACAATTACCGGAATTCCCATTGCTACTTGCTCCCATGGAGGATGTGAGTGATCCGCCCTTTCGTGCCGTATGCAAAGACAAAGGTGCCGACCTGATGTATACAGAATTCATTTCCTCTGAAGGCCTTATCAGGGATGCTATCAAAAGCAGGAAAAAGCTGGACATTTTTGACTACGAAAAACCCGTTGGCATACAAATATTTGGTGGAGATGAAGAAAGTCTTTCACTGGCAGCAAAGATTGTAGATGTCACTAATCCCGATCTGCTGGATATTAATTTTGGTTGCCCGGTAAAAAAAGTGGCGATGAAAGGCGCCGGCGCCGGTGTGTTGAAGGACATTGATTTGATGATTCGCTTAACCTCCGCTGTGGTAAAATCTACCTCCTTACCCGTAACCGTTAAAACGCGTTTGGGCTGGGATGACAATACCAAAAATATCGAAGAAGTGGCCGAACGCCTGCAGGATACCGGTATTAAAGCACTGGCCATTCATGGTCGTACCCGTACCCAGATGTACAAAGGAGAAGCTGATTGGACATTGATTGGCAAAGTGAAAAATAATCCCCGTATAAAAATCCCCATCTTCGGCAACGGCGATATTGACAGTCCTGAAAAAGCATTGGAATACAAAGACCGTTATGGCATTGATGGTATCATGATCGGCAGGGCAGCCATTGGTTATCCCTGGGTATTTGAGGAGATCAAACACTTTTTAGAAACAGGTGAACACCTGCCATCACCCACTATTGAAGATCGGGTAGAAGTTTGTAAAAAACATTTACACAAGAGCTACGAATGGAAAGGACCGGTAGTAGGTATTTTTGAAATGAGAAGACATTATGCCAATTACCTGAAAGGTTTACCCGGCATAAAAGATTATCGCCTGCAGTTGGTAACTTTAAAAACGGTGGAAGAAATTGATGCGGTCCTGGACGAAATCGTAATCAAATATGCTGGCTATAGTTTTGAGAAAACACCGATTGAACTGATTAATTACCATGAGAAGTGCCCGCTGTAAATAAGGCGGCTACTTTAAAGTTGCTTCCCAGGTCTTTAATCCATCCAGGTAATCATGACCTCTTTTTTCTGCAAGGTAATCTGTGGCTAAGGCCAGCACCGCCATGATAGCAAGGGTTAATCCAACACCTTTCCAAAAAACCCGTGCTTCTTTATTGTTGAAATAGTAAACCAAAATAATACCTGCGATCGCCAGGCAAATTTCTACGTAACGATAGATCACGAAATTCTTCATCACTTTTTCCATCCTCGGTATTTCTTTGTCTTTTATTTCCCCCGGATTCATATCGTAGGCATATACATTGCGTTTACGGTCAGCATCGCTCCTGCCATATACAGTATATCCAATGATGCCAAATAACATTCCCACTGTCAATAGTGGAACTGCCGCGCCTTTATAAAAATTAGTCTTTACTCCAAAGAAAAAAACAAAAGCAAGGATAATGGCAAGGATTCCAATGACCATAAATAACAAGCTCTCCTGTTTTTCTGCCAAAAAATATTTTTCGATCTCAGTTTTGGAAAACATGGTGCAGTAATGAAAGTGTGAGCTAATATCCTGTTTTGTGAAAGATACATTATTTTGTTAATTTGAAACTGGTAATACAAGCAAATTAAAATGCTGAAATACTCTTCTATATTTTAAAATTAATTTTCGGCAATGGCTTTGGTTACCTCTTCCGAAAGCGGGGATATGGAAGGGTCAAAATAATTAATTAACACTCCCTGTTCATTTACCAGGTACTTTGAAAAATTCCAGGAAGGTGCTTTATTATTCCAGCCATTTTTTGCTGCATCACTCAACCAGTTAAATACAGCATTTTGCGCAGCTCCTTTTATAACAATGCTCTTAACAGCTAAAGGAAAAGTAACGCCGAAATTCTCTTTACAAAATGCCGCAATTTGCGCATCACTTCCTTTTTCCTGCTCCTTAAAATCATTCGCAGGAAAACCCACCAGTTGCAATTTTCCTTTGTATTGTTCAGAAAGCTTTTGCAGCGACTCATATTGATTGGTGTAGCCACAATCACTGGCAGTATTTACTAACAGCACTTTTTTACCCCTGAACGATTCAAAGTTTAGGCTGTTTCCATTGTTTAAGACAATACTTAATGAATAAAAAGGAATAACTGGCTTTACATCGTTGTTAGTCAGAATTACAGCATTCGTACCCGCTTTTTTTGAACTCCACATTAAAGCTGGGTAAAATGCCTTTAATAATTTTTGTCGGAACGTCATGTTGGGAGTATTAAGATTTACTGCTTCCGTATATAATACTATTAAAGCCAGGATAATTGAAACAACAACCAGGAAACGTTTTAGTTTGTAAGGCTTCATTTGATAACCCATTTAAATAATTTCAGTTTCCCTTTAAACGGTGGATACTTGACAGCAGGGTCAAACCAGGTGGGTGTTTTCATCACGGCTTTTTTATGGCTGAATGTCTCAAAAGAATATTTTCCATGGTATTGTCCCGTACCGCTAAGGCCCCTGCCTCCAAAAGGAAGGTGATGGTTAGTTAAATGCCAGCTGGCATTGTTGATACAACCTCCTCCAAAAGGAACGCTGCTCATCCATTTTTTTTCTTTTGCAGAACTGGAAGTAAATAAATAAAATGCCAGGGGATTCTTATGCTGCTGAATCACAGACAAAGCTTCTTCCATTGTATCGAAACCTATAACAGGAAGGATTGGCCCAAATATTTCTTCTTTCATTACCGGGGCATCCATTTTAACTTCGTCAAGCAATGTGGGTTCAATATAAAGCCGTTCTTTATTTGATTTTCCACCATACAACAGCTTTCCATCCTGCAAGTAATTTATAATCCGGTTGAATTGCTTTTCATTAATGATCCTTCCATAATTATAACTTTCCGAAGGCTCGTTCCCAAAAAACTGCTGAATAGTATTTTTTAATTCGGTGACCAGCTGTTCTTTTTTTGATTGTTGTACTAAAATATAATCTGGAGCCACACACATTTGGCCGGCATTGCTGAACTTGGTCATTGCAATTCTTCTGGCGGCTACTTTAAGATTGGCATCTGCTTCTACTACGCAGGGGCTTTTACCCCCCAGTTCCAGTGTAACAGGCACCAGTTTTTCTGCCGCCATTTTATAAATGATCTTGCCCACCATGGTGCTTCCTGTATAAAACACATGATCAAAAGAAAAATTATTCATCATTTCGGGCACTACGGTTGCACCATCGCCTTCTGCATACAAAATATAATCTTTAGGAAATACCGATTCAATAATTTTTCTCATCGTAACTGTAGTAGCTGGCGAAAATTCACTTGGCTTTAACACCGCACAATTACCCGCAGCAATCGCACCAATCAACGGGTTAATCAATAACTGAAAAGGATAATTCCACGGACCAATAATAAGCACCACACCTAATGGTTCTTTAATAATATGGCTGGAGGAAGGAAGGTTTAACAAATTTGTTTTCACTCTTTCAGGTTCCATCCAGTGTTTCAGGTGACTGACCGCTTCATTGATCTCTGCTATCACCATGCCCGTTTCTGTTACCCATACCTCTTCTTTACTCTTTTTCAAATCAGCATATAAGGCATCATACAATTCCTGTTCATGTGCAAGAATGGATTGTTTTAATTTTTTTAATTGTGCTAACCTGAATTGATAAGATTGAGTAGCACCATTGTTAAAATTATCCCGCAGGGATTCCAATTGTTGAATACTGATCATATAGCATGCGATGATTAACGATGGCTGCTGAATTTGCTGCCACTCCATAAAATTAATTCATTCCATCAATGAAACATCATTGCCATTCGCTGATATTCGTCAACAGGTTTTTAATAATTTAATAACTTCGGCGCATGGTAAGAAATATTACAGCAGCGGATTTTGATTATATCTATGGGCTTTACATGCATCCTCAAATCAATCCATACTTATTATATGAAATAATGGATAAAGATTCTTTTCAACCAATTTTTAATGCGCTCCTTGAAAAAGATATTATTTATATCTATGAAGAAAATAATAAAGCTGTTGGAATGTTTAAGCTAGTTCAACTGGAACATCGAAGCTCTCATGTAGGGTACCTGGGTGGACTAGCCATTCACCCGGATTTTGCAGGAAAGGGATATGGAAAGAAAATGATGGAGGCAATAATTGAACTGGGAAGACAAATTAATTTATTAAGAATGGAATTATCTGCTGACGTGATCAATGAAAAGGCTGTGACCTTGTATGAAAAAGCAGGGTTTGTAAAAGAAGGGGTTCTTAAAAAATATACCTGGCTTAAAAATGAAAACAAGTTTTTAGACGAGGTAATGATGGCCTATCTGTATTAAAAAAAGCCATCCGCTGAAGAGTGGATGGCTTTTTCTTATTTTGTGATAGTTAGACTTTTAATTTTTTCATGTACACCGCATCATCCTTGGCACTTTTTAAGGGTGTGGTACCTGCGTATTTTTCCTGTTCAACAATAAAATATTTCATACCCAGTTTTTTTGCCTGTGGAACGATGGCGGGATAATCAATACTACCAGTTCCTAAAGTACAGGTATCTGCTTTTTCCGTACTGTTTTTTGTACGGTCTTTGATATGGCATAGTTTAAACCTGTTGGGATATTTTTTCATCCATTCCAGTGGATCCTGTCCTGCAGTAACTACCCAATACATGTCCATTTCAAAATCTACGGTTGCGGCATCTGTGTTCTTCATCATCACATCCTGTGGATATTGCCCATCCTGTAAAGCAAAAGAATAATCATGGTTGTGATAAGCGAAACGGATTCCTGCTTTTTTACAGATCTCACCACGCTTGTTAAACTCGTCTGCAAATTTTTTAAAATCATCTAGTGATTTTTGCGGACCAATGTGAGGACAGATCAAATACTTCATCCCAATGGCTGCAGCTTCATTGGCTTTCTGCTCAAAATCTTTATTGATGTCGCAATGGCTGGAGATCATCGTCATCCCCAGGTCATCCAGGTATTTTTTAAACTCCAGGTTAGTCATTCCCCAGAACATTCCCTTGCTTCCTTCAAAACCTTCTACTTGCTTATAACCAAAAGAAGCCACCTGCTTCAAAACTCCTTTTGGGTCCTTTGGCAAATCATCTCTTAATGAATATAACTGTAAGCCAAAGGCACTCATTTTTTTCTTATCTGAAAAAAGATCTCCTGGCAATGCATTTGCTGTCATGGATGCAAACGTAAACCCTGCAGTAGCTGCACCGGTTAATTTTAAAAAGTCTCTTCTTTTGTAACTCATAAATTATATATTAAATTTTAAAGGGATTCAGCCCAGGCTCTGTCGCCTTTTTTGTAAGGTAAAGCACCATCGTATTTGCCCGGTACCTGTATATGACGCAAGGTTTCTGTAGCTCCAGTTTTAGATGTAAAGAATCCCATCAAAGTCATCTGCTTCATCATGGTATAATAGTGTTTGGGCGTGCCATCAAATTCTTTCGCCGCTTTTTTTGCTGCAGCTCTTAGGTCCTTTTCTTTATCCTCTATTTGCTGATTGAATGGCTTGGCTTCTTTTTCCAGGCTCACCAGCAAATCATGGCGTTGTATGGCATCAGCCTCCATAAATGATTTGTTGTACATTTTTTTACAAGCGGCGTTAAGATCATCAATACCTTTTATAAAAGCATTTTGCTCTTTTTGAGTATAGCAGTCTGTAACAAATCTTTTCATAAATTCACCCACCTGCGCTGCCCTGGCCCCGGGTGTATGGGTAGCAGGAATAATGGTTTCCCCCACTTCATTCAGCAATGCAATATTTTCAGCGGTAAAGCCAGCTTCTGATTTAGCACCCGTTTTGCATCCGCTTAAAAAGCCTTCACTTCCAATCACCGCTGCGCCCGTGAGCAATGCTATTTGTTTTATTAAATCTCTCCTGTTCATTATACAATTTATTTCATGCAAAGGGTTTAATGCCCTGCAGTTGGTTTTAAATATTTCCTTTTTTTAATTCTTTTACAGCAAAGTCTGCTGCTCTTGCAGTAAATGCCATGTAGGTAAGCGATGGATTTACACAGCTGGCACTGGCCATAAATGATCCGTCTGTTACAAACACATTCGGGGCATCCCATACCTGGTTGTGGCCATTCAATACACTCGATTTTGGATCACGTCCCATGCGGGCCGTTCCCATTTCGTGAATCCCCATACCGGGCGCATAACCAGAATCATAGGCTTTTACATTTTTTACTCCTGCTATAGTGAGCATCTCTTCAGCGTCTGCCATCATATCCTTCCTCATCTTTAATTCATTCTCCTTTATCTCCACATCAAAATCAAGCACGGGTAACCCCCATTTATCTTTTCTTGTTTTGCTGAGGGTGATCTTGTTATCATGATATGGAAGCATTTCTCCAAAAGCCGTGATGTTAATGCTCCAGTCGTCGGATGGTTCACTCAATGCTGCTTTTAGATCTGCGCCAATGGTAAACTCCGCAACTTCCAGGCCACGTCCGCGGTTAGCACCTCCCTGGTATCCAAACCCACGCAAATAATCCCTTTTATCATCATAGATATTTCTGAATCTTGGGATATAGATACCTGTTGGCCTGCGGCCATAAATATATTTGTCTTCATAGCCGGATACTTTTCCGCCGGCTCCCAACCTGAAATGGTGGTCCATTACATTATGTCCCAGTTCTCCGCTGCTGCTGCCCAATCCGCCAGGCCATGTATCAGTAGCACTGTTCATCAATATCCAGGTACTGTTAAAAGTGGAAGCGCACAGGAAAATGATCTTAGCGTTATAAGTATAGGTTTTATTTGTCTCAGCATCCAGTGCTTCTACTGCGGTCGCTTTTTTCTTATCCTTATCATAGATCAATTTTGTAACGATCTTATTTGTTTCCAACGTAAGATTGCCTGTGTTAAATGCAACAGGCAAAGTGGCTGAATTGGAACTAAAGGTGGCACCAAAAGGGCAACCATACCAGCAACGGTTGCGATACTGGCAATTTACCCTGTTTTGTTCAGGCTTTGGTTCCGTGATATTGGCACTGCGGCCAATGAACATGTGACGTTTACCTTTGTAATGTTCTTTCATTTTTTCCGCTATATCCTTCTCTACGATATTCATTTCCATAGCAGGCAGGTATTCACCATCGGGCAATACCTCCAAACCCTGCTTGCTGCCTTGTATGCCCGCAAATTTTTCTGCATAACTATACCATGGAGCTATTTCATCATATCGTACAGGCCAGTCAGTTCCAATTCCTTCTTTGGCATTCGCTTCAAAATCCCATTTATTAAAACGATAAGACTGCCGGCCCCAGAGCAGCGAGCGGCCACCGAGTATATAACCCCGGAACCAATCAAATCTTTTTGTTTCTGTATAAGGATTGTCTTTATCGCTGGCCCATGGAGACCAGTTGGCATCTATTGTTGATTCTTTTAAAGCATAATCCCTTTTCAAAACAGGATAATCGACTTTCATTTGTTGTGTAACGCTGTTGCGGTCCGGAAAATCCCAAACTTCCTTGGTGGTGTTTTTATAGTCTTTTACATGTTCGATCTTTTTGCCTCTTTCCAGGAGTAATACTTTGAGGCCTTTTTCTGTTAATTCTTTTGCGGCCCATCCACCGCTGATTCCTGATCCCACTACAATGGCATCGTACGTGTTGTTTTCTGGCATAATTTATTTTAATCGTTAGCTAAATATGAAAATTTAAAAATAGTAAGGTTTGTTGCAGGCCGATTTGATAAAAGTCAAATAATTTATTTTGATCAAAAAAGCAGTTTACATGATTTTTCTAATGTGAAAAATTGCAGCGCAAGTATACAAGATACTGGCTATTTAAATAGTTAAATTAATAAGGGAGTTATACATCGCACCTCATCACCGCGTCTTTCAATGCGGCGACTTTTTCTTCGGTTGTTTTTCCCGTTGGAATAAATTCTTGTGCCGTGTAGCCTTTAAAACCCGTATCCGAAATAGCTTTCATAATGGCAGGATAATAAAGTTCCTGTGTTTCGTTGATCTCGTGCCTGCCCGGAACACCGGCAGTATGATAGTGCCCAATATACTGATGATAATCTTTGATGGTTCGGATCACATCGCCTTCATCTATTTGCATGTGGTAAATATCGTACAGCAGTTTAAAATTTGCTGAACCGGTGCGTTTGCAAAGCTCCACTCCCCATGGCGTTCTGTCGCACATATAATCCTTGTGGTCAATCTTGCTGTTGAGTAATTCCATTTGGATGGTAATACCGTTCTTCTCAGCAAGCGGCAATATTTTTTGTAACCCCTCCACGCAATTTTTAAGACCTGTTTCATCATCCATGCCATTGCGGCTTCCGCTAAAGCAGATCACATCTTTGTAACCCGCTTTTACCATCAACGGAATCACTTCAGTATAATCTTTGATCAATTGTTCATGATATTTTTTATCAGCGAAACCGTTGGTTAAACTTACACTGCCGCCATGATAGCACATTGAACTGTACAAGCCATATTTCTGCAACATGGGCCAGTCCTTTGGGGCAATCAAATCAATAGCACCGAAACCAATTTCTTTTACCGCCTTGCATAATTCTTCCAGTGAAATAAAATTGTAGCACCACTGGCAAACAGAATGATTGATGTTCCCTTTTAGTTTCATTTCTTTCTTGTCATTTTTAGTATGGGCCGCACAGGCAGTAATTAAAGACGAAGATCCTATTGCAACAGAACCTGCTATCAGGTTTTTTATAACCACTCTTCTATTTTGTTTTATTGACATGAAGATAAATTTTTTGATAAAGGATTATGCCGCTTGTAACACAGCTTTTCTTCTTGAACGCATATAAATGAACAGCGCAGCAAATGCCACAATTAGAATGATAGGTATAGTTAAAGTGGCATTGATAATTTCGGGACCAGCAGCTTTTTTCGCTTCATTCAATGCGCTTACCATTTCAGGCGTGGCTGCTGGATCTGAATAAGTCTGAACAATAGCCCCGGCAGGTAACTTCGCTGCCAGCAACCTGTCGTAATATCCTCCCATAAATATCATATAGAGCGATACAGCAAACATGCCGGCACCACCCATCAGGTTCATTCCCACAGCACCTGTTTTAGGCAGGTTTTCGGAAACAAAGCCCAGCATGGTAGGCCAGAAATAACAAACACCAATACCAAATACCAGGGCTCCAACAAAAAGCATATTCCCGGTTGTATGGCCTAAGAGATATAAACCGAGTGCTGCAAATATCGCGGAGAATAGTAAGACCCCGGTTGGAGAAAGTTTATGTACTACCGGTCCGGCAAAGGCTCTTCCTAAAACCATTACACCTGTTTCAATAGTTAATAATAGTAACGCATTATCAGAAACATTTTTTAACAGTACATCTATCCACTGTCCGGTAAATAATTCTGTGATGGCTGTACCAAACATTAAAATAATCATTAAAAAAAACAGCGGCGTCATTAAGGCCTTGTACATTTCTGAGGTGGACACGCCACTGGAAACCCTTTCTGTAACTGGGAATTCCAATTTGCTAAAAAGATATCCATAAATGACGGTTGGGATGAGCATTACACCTACCAGTAGTTGCCAGTTAGCCCAGTAAGATGTATCGGGAATATGTACTCCAAAAAACCTTACTACCAAAGTTCCAATTACAATACCTCCGGGAAACCAAAGATGGAAATGATTCAATTTAGTGGTCTTATTTTCTGTATAAAGACTGGCTACAAGCGGATTACAGGCGGCTTCCACCGTCCCGTTGCCAAGGCCTATCAGCAAGGTGGAAATAAACAACGACCAAAAACCCGTGGCTGCGATAGTAAGAACAATTCCTGAAAGATGAAAAATCGCAGCAGCCACAAGGAGTTTTTTCATCCCAATAATATCTACCACTATTCCACCAACAATGATTGCCAGTGGAAAACCCCAAAAAGCTGTACTGGTAATAATACCGGCCTGTTCCTGGGAAAGGCCAAAGTTGTGTTTCCATGTATCAAGCAAACCTGCCCTGATACCAAATGAAAGGGACGTAACTAATAATGCAAGACAACTTGCTACAAATAATTTGTTTCTCTGAATACTGGCAGGCATATCGCTTTGTTTTTTGATGTTAAGAGCAATCATCTTAACAGGTGGTGAAATAAAAAGTAAGAAAGTAAATTTAAGGCTTAAATATTTATAGGATTATATTTTTATTTTTTTGATAAAAAATATCAGCAACCCTGTTGGTAGCACTAACTTATTCAGCCATCCCCGGTGGTTCTGTCCTTTCCAGCCATTCTTTTATTATGAGTTGTCTTCATCCGGTTGTCCGCGGTATTCCTATCGATGCAAAAAACAAATACAGGGCAATTGTAACTGGATTTGACGATCTGGGTAGTATACTGTATCTGAGGAGCCGGTGGTTGACCAAAATAAGATTAACGGTTTTGCAGTGGCACTGTGAGCATTCACCGTGCAGTACCTGCTGTTCGGGCAGGGAAGTTTTTTGCTGGTTCGGGTCGTTTCCTGTTTCATCAATCATGCCCTATGGCTGGTTACCGGTTTTAGTCCTGATCATTTTATACTGTCAATGTGTCGGATGATCCTCATCATAACTGTTTGGATTATGAATACAGACCTAACAAACATCAGCCAGTCAAATATCCGTAAAAAGACTGATTTTTCGTGTCGTATTTTTCCGAAAACGGGACCATTTTTGGCTTTATTTTCTTCATACCTCCTTCATACCTTCTTCGTGTTTTGTGTGTTAAATCCCGAAGCAGTATCGAAGCCGGCCAAAAGAAAACAAGGAGGAATAGAGACATGGGTGAAATACGCAATGTAAACAGCCCTGAAAAAGACAAAAAGACAGGGCGCGGGTACCAAATAGTGCTTTCGATTTTTTAAATACCAGGCGACATCCCTGTCAGTAATTTCATCAAATTACTCCGCCAACGGAGTCATTAAAATAAAAAAGTATTAATTGTTTATGATGCTAAGCTGCTTGTTTTTTGGGATCTTTAAAAAAGAAAGTAAACAATATCAACACTGCAGCAGCTACACTGGCAGGTACCATCCAAATATTTTTCCATTCATGTCCGTCTGCAGTTTTAAAATGTTCAGATACTAAGCCTGCAAACCAAAAACCAATCAGCATGCCCACGCCATAAGTTGCGAGTGTTATCATGCCCTGTGCAGATGAACGTATTCTTTCTCCCGCCCTGGCATCTGTATATATTTGCCCTGTAACAAAAAAGAAATCATAACAAATGCCATGTAAGATGATGCCGGTGTACAGCAGCCATACGCCGCTACCGATATCTCCAAAACCAAATAATAAATATCGTATCACCCATGCCCCCATTCCAAGCAGCAACATTTTCTTTACGCCCAGCCTTCTGAAGAACCAGGGTATCAACACCATAAATATCATCTCACTCATTTGCCCCATACTCATTTTTGCTGCGGCGCCATTCATTTTTATTTCATTTAAAAATTTGTTGGTCTCCTGGTAATAGAAAGCAAGTGGTATACAGATCAACAAAGAGGATAAAAAGAAAATAAGAAAGTTTTTGTCTTTTAATAAACTTAACGATTCAGCTCCAACGATTTCACCAAAAGTTGTTTTAGTACCTTTTTTTGGTGGCGGCGTATTTGGGAGGGTAAAACTAAATACGCCCAATATAGCAGACATCAACGCAGTAAGCCTGAACGTGTTAACCAGTGATCCAGTTTTCTCCCATGCCATCCAGCCGATCAGGAGTCCGGCTATTATCCAGCCGATGGTTCCCCAGACCCGAATGCTGGAGAATTCTTTTTCAGGATCGTTTAATTGTTTAAAAGCGACTGCATTTACCAACGCCAGCGTGGGCATATATAATATCATGTAAATTAACAGTCCTGGATAAAAAGATCCAAAGTCAGGAGATATGGATACATAATACATCAATGCTGCACCTGCCAGGTGAAGCACCCCCAAAATTTTTTGCGCAGCGAAAAATTTATCCGCTATTAGCCCAATAATAAACGGTGCAATGATTGCACCCCAGGATTGTGTTCCGTAAGCGATTCCATTTTGTATGTCCGAAGCTTTTAATGTGGAAGTTAAATAAGTACCCATGGTAACAAACCATGCGCCCCATATAAAAAATTCAAGGAACATCATTAATGAAAGTTGAAAACGGATGGCAAACTTCATGTTGGTTTTGTTATATCATTTATAAATGGCGAAAATCACAATCTGCCTTTTATTAATTATGCCGTACTATGACGAAATAAATGATTGCATACTTGTGGCAATAAATATATGAGTTTAATTAATTTTAAGCGTCAGGATTACAAATATTTTTATTTCAATTCAACAATGTTCACCAACCGATTGCAAAATTTTATATGTATTGATAACAAAAAAATTATGCTTATATAATCATTATAGTTATAAATTTACGCTCTTCAATTTTTTATTGCGCTATATGGGAGATATTCAGATAAAAGTTCAGCCAAAAAGTTATGATGTTGTTATTGTAGGGTCCGGAGCTGGTGGTGGAATGGCCGCTTACATGTTGTCCAAAGAGGGATTAAAAGTTTGTTTGCTGGAAGCTGGTGCTATGTACGATCCGCAAAAAAACATTATGCAGTTAAAATGGCCCTATGAAAGTCCAAGGCGTGGCGCCAGTACAAAGTTTCGTCCATTTGGAGACTTTGATGCCTGCTACTCCGGATGGGATATTGATGGGGAGCCGTATACAAAAGAAAAAGGTACTCAATGGGATTGGTTCCGGGCAAGGATGCTGGGTGGTAGAACTAACCACTGGGGAAGAATTTCTTTGCGTTTTGGGCCAAAAGATTTTAAAAGGAGAAGTATCGATGGCCTGGGTGATGACTGGCCAATAGGATATGAAGACATTAAGCCGTATTATGATCGGGTGGATGAACTCATCGGCGTGTTTGGTACCAATGAAGGTTTAGAAAATGATCCGGATGGTATTTTCCTTCCTCCTCCCAAACCAAGACTGCATGAACTAATGATCAAGAAAGCGGCAACCATTTCTAATGTTCCTGTCATTCCTTCCCGGCTTTCTATTCTTACTAAACAAATTACCAGTACCACTCAAAGAGGTTCGTGTTTTTTCTGCGGACAATGTGGTCGTAACTGCAGCATTGCCAAGGCTGATTTTTCTTCTACCAATGTACTAATATATCCTGCATTAAAAACAGGAAACGTTGACATTGTGGCCAACGCTATGGCGAGGGAAGTGCTTACAGGCAAAGATGGAAAAGCTACCGGTGTTTCTTACATCAATAAAGATGATATGCAGGAATACCAGGTGAATGGAAAAGTAGTGATTGTTGCTGCAAGCGCCTGTGAAAGTGCAAGGTTGTTGCTGAATTCAAAATCTGAACGACACCCAAATGGATTAGCTAACAGCAGCGATGTAGTGGGCAAATATTTGCATGATTCTACCGGGGCTTCAGTGAGTGGTGTGTTACCACAATTATTGGGCAGGAAAAGATACAATGAAGATGGTGTGGGTGGCATGCATGTGTACACACCCTGGTGGGGTGATAATAAAAAATTAGATTTCCCACGTGGCTATCATATAGAATATTGGGGTGGCATGGGTATGCCGAGTTATGGATTTGGTTTTGGTATTGAAAATCAAAATGGAAAATTCATTGTGAAGGGAAAACAAAAAGAAGCTGGTGGTTATGGTGCTTCCTTAAAGGAAGATTACCGCTTTGCTTATGGTGCCGGAGTAGGTATGGCAGGCAGGGGCGAAGCCATTGCAACAGCAGATAACTATTGCGAGATAGATCCGAATGTTGTAGATAAATTTGGTATTCCTGTTTTACGTTTTAATGTTAAATGGAGCGATCATGAAATAAAACAGGCCAAACATATGAAAGAGACTTTTAAAGAGATCATGCATAATATGGGCGCCATTATTACTTCCGGTGGTGATGATGATGAAAAAAATAATTACGGACTCGAAACACCCGGCAAGATCATTCATGAAGCAGGTACCGTTAGAATGGGTAATGATTCAAAAAAATCAGCCTTGAATAAATATAACCAGGCACATGATTGCAAAAATTTATTTGTAGTGGATGGTGGCGCCTTTGTAAGCCAGGCCGATAAAAATATCACCTGGACTATCCTGGCGTTGAGTATGAGAGCCAGTGAGTATATTATTGATGAACTGAAAAAACAGAATATTTAATACGCTATTAACCATTTAGCTACCAGCAAAAAGCTCTATATGGACAGAAGAAAATCATTAAAACTAATTGCCGGCGGTGCTGCCACGGGTGCTTTTTTAGCCAGTTGTAAAACGGATGATAAAAAAGAAGTAAAGCCAGTTGCTGAAACCGGTTTTACCATTGACAGGGCAAAAGAAGAACTGGAAAGAGAAAAGCAACTCATATCGCAGACCTTTTTTACAGCCCATGAAATGGCTACCATCACAATACTGGCAGACATCATTATTCCAAAAGACGAAGTGAGCGGCAGTGCCAGTGAAGCAAAAGTGCCCGACTTTATCGAATTCATTGTAAAAGACATTCCTTCTCATCAAACGCCTATGCGTGGAGGTTTGCGCTGGCTGGATATGCAATGCCTGAAACGGTACAATCAATCATTTAAAGACTGTGATCAAAAGCAACGCATTGAAATGGTGGATGAAATTGCCTGGCCCAACAAAGCAAAACCTGAAATGAAACAGGGCGTAGCTTTTTTTAATCTCATGCGTAATTTAACCGCCACAGGTTTTTATACTTCTGAAACAGGTATTAAGGATATCGGTTATGAAGGCAATAAACCTACACAATGGAACGGGGTTCCGGATGATGTGCTAAAACAATATAATATTGCTTACACAGAAAAAGAATTAAAAGAATGTATCAGTTTCAATAATAAATAAATCATCAACCCACTTATTTTAAAAACCATATGAGTAAAAAAAATTATTCCCGCCGGAATTTTGTAAGAGATGCATCCATTGCAGCAGGTTTTTTTATTGTTCCCCGCCATGTATTGGGCAGGGGTTTTATCGCACCCAGTGATAAATTAAATATTGCCGGTATTGGCGCTGGCGGTAAAGGAGAAAGCGACCTGTCTGAATTTGCAAAAAGCCCGAATGCAAATATTGTGGCGCTGTGTGATGTGGACGACCGGCAGTCGAAAAAAACCAGGGATCGTAATCCAAAGGCAAAATATTATAAGGATTTCAGGGAGATGCTGGATAAAGAAAAAAATAATATTGATGCTGTTTCTGTGTCCACGCCTGATCATATGCACGCAATGCCGGCGTTGGCAGCAATGAGTATGGGCAAACATGTGTATGTACAGAAACCGCTGACGCATGATATATATGAAGCGAGGATGCTGACGGAAGCTGCAGATAAATATAAAGTGGTTACACAAATGGGCAACCAGGGAGCCAGTGGCGATGGTGTAAGGCAAATGCAGGAATGGTATAATGCAGGCATTATTGGAGACGCTCATACAATATATGTGTGGACTAACAGGCCCGTGTGGCCGCAAGGTTTTGGTAAGCCAAAAACCACTGCACCCATTCCGGCGGAACTGGACTGGAACTTATGGCTGGGTACTGCACCATTTGAAGATTTTAAAGAAGGTTATGTTCCATTTAACTGGCGGGGGTATTGGAGTTTCGGTACCGGTGCATTGGGAGATATGGGTTGCCATTTAATTGATCCTGCTTTTAAAACAGTTGGTTTAGGTTATCCTTCAGAAGTGGAATGTAGTGTAGCTTCCATATATGAAAAAATGTGGACCGCAGCCTATTATCCGGATAGTTGCCCTGCTTCTTCCTCCGTAATTGTACGATTCCCGGGTAAGGATGGAAAGAAAGATGTAGAGCTTCATTGGACCGATGGAGGTATCCGCCCGGAAAGACCAGATGAATTAGGCCCCGATGAAATAATGGGTGATGATGACGGTAGTGGTGGTGTAATCATTGAAGGAACAAAAGGAAAAATGATGTGTGGTACTTATGCAAGCAACCCAAGATTATTACCTACTTCAAGAATGAAAGAAGTAAACGTGCCAAAGACGCTCGACAGGATACCAGAAGGACATTATGTACAATGGGTGAATGCCTGCATAGCTGGTTATGGGAAAAATAAACTGAGCTCTTCTTTTGATTATGCGGGACCATTGACAGAAACGATATTAATGGGTAATTTGGCTTTAAGAAGCTGGAATGTAAAAAATGGCAAAAACTTCCCCGGAAGAAAGCGACTGATATGGGATGCAAAAAATATGAAGATCACCAACTTTGATGAAGCCAATCAATTTGTGAAGAGGGAATACAGAACGGGATGGTAACCCTCCAAATTTTTCGGCCGGGGAGCTTAGATCAGGTGTTTAAATTTTGAGTTGTTATATAGATTAACAGGGTGTAATGAATTATAGTCGACCAAAGATCAATTAAGTACAAGAGTGTATCCCTTAGGCAATACGCTGAGCCTCATTAAAATATTTACGCTGGTAACAAAAAATATTTTTAATCATTAAAACTTCTCCGTTTAGGCGGAACCAATTGACATGAACAGAAAATTACGCATGGGGATGATTGGTGGTGGTAAAGATGCTTTCATCGGTTCCATACACCGCTATGCTTCCAACTTAGATGGAAAGATCGAATTAGTTTGTGGCGCACTCAGCATCAATCCTGATATAGCAAAAGAATCAGGCAAAGATCTTTTCCTGGCAGAAGACCGCATTTATACCAATTATGAAGATATGCTGACTAAAGAAAGTAATTTACCTGCAGATAAACGAATGGATTTTGTAACGATCGTCACGCCCAATTTTGCACACTTTGCACCGGCAATCATGGCATTAGATAAGGGGTTTAATGTAGTAATTGAGAAGCCGATTACATTTACACTGGAAGAAGCAAAACTATTAAAGCAAAAGGTGGATGAAACTGGATTGGTACTTTGCCTCACGCATACTTATTCAGGATATCCCATGGTGAAGCAGGCACGTGCCATGGTACAGGGTGGTGTGTTAGGAAAAGTGAGAAAAGTTTGGGTGGAATATCCACAAGGGTGGCTGAGTAAATTGAGTGAGAGGGAAGGTAATGCACAAGCGGCATGGAGAACAGATCCCAAGAAAAGTGGTAAGAGCGGGTGTATGGGTGATATAGGAACCCATGCGGCACATTTATCTGAATACATTACCGGGTTAAAAATAACACAGCTTTGTGCTGATTTGAATATTATGGTGGAAGGGCGGCTTTTGGATGATGATGGAAATGTGCTGCTGCGCTTTGATAACGGTGCGGCAGGCGTACTAATGGCATCGCAGGTGGCAGCAGGTGAAGAGAATGCATTGAAGATTCGAATCTACGGAGAGAAGGGTGGAGTAGAATGGCACCAGATGGAACCGAATACTTTGATTGTAAGATGGCTTGACCAACCAACACAAATTTTAAGGGCTGGTGGAAATTATGGCGCTCTGCTAAGCAGTTTTGCTACCAGCAACTGCCGTACGCCAGGGGGTCATCCAGAAGGATACCTGGAGGCATTTGGAAATATCTATAAAAATTTTGCTGCTACTTTATCTGCCAAACTGGATGGAAAAGAACCTGCAAAAGAAGCACTGGATTTTCCAAGAGTAGAAGAAGGCATCAGGGGAATGGCATTTATTGATACTGTAGTAGTGTCGTCCCAGTCCAGTGAAAAATGGACTGCATTTACTGCTTAATTTTATAATCTATAATAATGACTACAATAAAAGGGCCCGGCATTTTTTTAGCCCAGTTCATGGGAGACAAAGCGCCATTTAACAGTTTAGAAACTATTTGCGAATGGGCTGCATCATTAGGATTCAAGGCAGTACAAATTCCTACATGGGAAAGCCGGTTAATCGATATTCAAAAGGCTGCAGAGAGTAAAACGTATGCAGATGAACTAAAAGGAAAGATCAATAGTTATGGTTTGGAGATCTCTGAACTATCTACTCATTTACAAGGTCAACTGGTGGCGGTGCATCCCGCCTACGATACACTGTTTGATTCTTTTGCTCCGGAAGCCGTAAAAGGGAACAGTAAAGCGAGGACGGAGTGGGCAGTACAAACTGTAAAGTACGCAGCGAAAGCATCACAGAATTTGGGATTGAATGCGCATGCAACTTTTAGTGGCTCCTTGCTCTGGCACACCGTTTACCCATGGCCACAAAGACCAGAAGGTTTGGTAGACGAAGGTTTTAGAGAGTTAGCTAAGCGGTGGCTGCCGATCTTAAATTATTTTGATGAATGCGGCGTGGATGTTTGTTATGAAATACACCCGGGCGAAGATCTGTTTGATGGTGCCACTTATGAAATGTTTTTGGAAAAAGTAAACAACCATCCAAGGGCATGCCTGTTGTATGATCCCTCTCATTTTGTATTACAGCACCTGGACTATCTTCAATACATCGATTTTTATCATGATCGCATCAGGGCATTTCATGTAAAAGACTCTGAACTGAATCCCACCGGTAAGCAAGGTGTTTATGGTGGGTATCAAAGCTGGATTAACCGTGCAGGCCGTTTCCGTTCTCTTGGCGACGGACAAGTTGATTTTAAAACTATCTTTAGCAAACTAACGCAATATGATTACCCGGGGTGGGCTGTGATGGAATGGGAATGTTGCATTAAACATCCTGAAGATGGTGCAAGAGAAGGTGCGGAATTTATCAGCAAAAATATAATCAGGGTAACTGAAAAAGCCTTTGATGATTTTGCAGGAAGTTCGCCTGATGAACAATTAAACAGGAGCATTTTAGGCTTAACCAAATAAAATATTTTATCACTTATACAAAACAAATAAACATGAAAAGAATTTTTATTACTGTTATCATATTAACAGCAATGATATCCTGCGGTGGCGGCGGTGAAAAAAAAGATGCTGGTGCCGGTGAGCCAGCAGCTGCAGCCAATCCCCTGGAAGATAAAGCGATGGCCATCATAGCAAAATCAGATTGCCTTACCTGCCATAAAATTAATGAAACCGTAACCGGGCCCGCTTATGCAGAAGTAGCAAAAAAATATGAAAATACAGAAGCCAACGTGAACATGCTGGTAGAAAAAGTTATCAAAGGTGGTAAGGGTAACTGGGGAGAAGTTCCCATGCTGGCACATCCTGCTTTAGACCCTGCAGACGTAAAAACGGTAGTTCAATATATTCTTTCACTTAAAAAATAAATTATCTTAACCAATGAAAATTTTAACCCTTGCTGTTGCTGGTGCAGTCGTATTATTTTCCTATCATTCAACAGGTAAGAATACCGCTGAAAAAAAGGATTTTGTTACTCCCACTGTTAATGTTATTACAGATACTTCCGGATGGATTTCTTTGTTTGATGGAAAAACAACCAATGGTTGGCACACGTATGGAAAAACAGGTGTAAACTCCAGGTGGAAAATTGCTGACGGCGCCCTTACCATTGATACATCCAGTAAAGAATCCGGTGATGCAGTCACCAATAATGAATATGAGAATTTTCACCTGCAGCTGGAATGGAAAATTGCGCCAAAGGGAAACAGTGGTATTATTTTTTTAGTAAAAGAAGATACAGCCAGGTATCATCAAACATATGTCACGGGTCCCGAAATGCAGGTACTGGATAATAACGGTCATGAGGACGCTAAAATTTACAAGCACAGGGCAGGTGATTTATATGACCTGATTGCCAGCAGCAAAGAAACTGTAAAGCCTTTAGATGAATGGAATCTTGCAGAGGTGATCGTAAATAAGGGTAAACTGGATTTACTTTTAAATGGAACAAATGTGGTATCTACCACTCTATGGGACGATAATTGGAAGAAGTTGGTGGCCGGAAGTAAATTTAAAAGTATGCCTGACTTCGGCACATTCAAAAAAGGGCATATTGCTTTACAGGACCATGGTAACTTGGTTTCTTACAGGAATATCCGGATAAAAAAATTGTAACACAACAATCAATTATTTAAAAACCATCCGCTGGCCAGCGGATGGTTTTTCTTTTTAACTTAGCCTGTGATGGAAATGAATGATGAATATTTTATGAAACAGGCGCTACGGGAAGCAGAGAAAGCTTTTGATGAAGATGAAGTACCCGTAGGCGCAGTAATTGTTCAAAATAATCGCATCATTGCAAGAGGATATAACCAGGTAGAAAAACTCAATGACAGTACCGCTCACGCAGAGATTATTGCTTTAACTGCCGCCTTTAATTTTTTAGGGAGTAAATACTTACCCGATGCCACCCTATATGTCACGATAGAACCCTGTGTAATGTGCAGCGGTGCTTTATACTGGAGTAAGATCGGTAAGGTAATCTACGGAACCCGTGATGAAAAGAATGGCAGCATTACCCCGTTGGCAGGGATTTTGCAAAACAAAGGCAATTGGCCTTATCATCCTAAAACATTAATTGTGGCTGGTGTTTTACAAGATGAATGTGCCACTTTAATAAAGACATTTTTTAAAAGCAAGCGGTAGCTTGCGAAATAAGAAAGAATTAATTCCATTCCTGCATTTTGCCTTCTTAGGTTGTAAATTTGCTTATCAAACGATTCAACAATCAATAATCTAACAATTTAAAGTTTTAATTATGGCATTTACTTTACCGGCTCTGCCTTATGCATACGAAGCATTAGAGCCACATATCGACACTAAGACAATGCAGATACACCATGGCAAACATCACCAGGCTTATGTAGATAACCTGAACAAAGCTATTGCTGGCACTCCCAATGAAGGGAAGTCGTTGGAAGAATTGGTAAAAGCAGCAGGCACCATTTCACCTGCAGTGCGTAATAATGGTGGTGGACACTGGAACCATACTTTCTTCTGGGAAAGCATGGCGCCCAATGCCGGTGGTTCTCCTTCCGGAGCTTTAGCTGATGCTATTAACACTACATTTAGTTCCTTTGATGCATTCAAAGAAAAATTTGCCAACGCAGGTATCACAAGATTTGGAAGCGGTTGGGCCTGGCTGTTAGTAAAGGATGGTAAATTAGAGATCAGTTCCACTCCAAACCAGGATAATCCTTTAATGGATGTGGCTGAAATAAAGGGTACACCCATATTGGGCGTGGATGTGTGGGAACATGCATATTACCTTCACTACCAAAATCGCCGGGCAGACTATTTAGCTGCTTTTTGGAATGTTGTGAACTGGAATAAAGTAGCAGAACGGTTTGGTGCTAAATAATTTCTAAGAATAATTTTGTAAAAGGCCGCAATGAAAATTGTGGCCTTTTATTTTGAACCACTATCTACTTCTTCTTCCAGCAATCATTTGCATGATCATTCACCATGCCCGATGCCTGCATAAATGCATAACAGATAGTAGAACCTACAAACTTAAATCCTTTCTTCAGCAGGTCTCTACTCATCGCATCAGATACTGCAGTTTTGGCAACTACATCTCCCATCCCCTTTACATTATTTATTATTGGTTTACCATCTACAAACTGCCAGATATACTTATCAAAACTGCCGTATTCCTTTTTTATAGAAAGATAAGCCTGGGCATTGGTAACAAAAGCATTTACTTTTAAACGATTCCGCACAATGCCTTCGTCCTGCAACAATTTTTCAATTTTTACTGCATTATATTTTGCCATTTTATTTGCATCAAAATTGTCAAAAGCCTTCCTGTAATTTTCTCTCTTTTTTAAAATGGTATACCAGCTAAGGCCCGCTTGTGCTCCTTCCAGGCAAAGCAGTTCAAACAGTTTCTGATCATCATGCAATGGTGTTCCCCATTCTTCATCATGATAATTTTTATACAGGTCATCTTTTAAACACCAGCTGCACCGAATTTTTTCTTTGGCCATGATTGAATATTTATTAGCAGGCAATTTAAGTGGAATATTATTGCCATATATACATAGAAAAATATTTTTCAAGAATTGCGTGCCTCTATGTCAACTTCCGATGACATATTTGCATATACAACAATGCGGCATCATTTTTACAGATGCATTCATGTTAATCTATTTTTCAACAAAAAAAACAAAAACATGCACTACAATCAGTCATGCGCCGCAAAAGGCAACGCTTACGGAAATCACGGGAGACCGGGATTCATCCGGTCCATGCAACGGGCAGCAGTAAACATTTACAAAACAGGCAACAGCTACGAGTTGCTGGTGTTTGCTCCCGGCCGCATTAAGGAACATTTTCATTTAGACATGAATGGGAATGAACTCACCATTTCTTATACACCACCAGAAGGTTTCCCCCGCCCTGAATGGGTGTTAAGGGAATATAGTCGTGGTGGATTTAAACGCAGTTTTACACTGGATGAAAGCATCGACACACAGAATATTACTGCTAAATATGCGGATGGTGTGTTGCAGGTAAGTCTTCCTGTAATTGCAGGCAAAGAAATGGAAAAGAAAGAAATAGTGATCAACTAAACATTGATTTCTTTTGCAGGACGGGCATCTTTTGGTGCCCGTTTTTATTACCGGTCTCACATGCAGTATCGGCCGGGTTAAGGCACCGGATCATAGCCATGCCCGCCCCAGGGATGACAACGGGAAATTCTCTTAGCAGTAAGCCAAAGCCCTTTTATAGGCCCGTACTTTTGTAATGCTTCTATGCCATACTGTGAGCAGGTAGGTGTGTAACGGCACTTACTTCCCAGCCATGGAGAAATGATACGTTGGTATAACTTTATTAAGACAATAAACGGAAAGCTAAGTATTGGAAACAGTTTCTTCATTCGCTATTTTTTGCAACCTTGTTAATATAGTATTCATTTTCAAAACTAGTATTTCGTAATTGGGCAGTTCATTGCTCACATACAAAATAAAAACACTCAAACCTCCATTACTTTTCCGGAGCTGATTTTGTAATTCCACTTTTTGCAAGCGGTAAGTTTCTCTCATCTGCCTTTTTATACGGTTGCGGTCAGTCGCTTTTTTAAAATGTCTTTTGCTTACACTAAAGGCGCATTTTAGTTGGCCGTTGGCCGTTGGTAATTGGCCGTCAATTTCTTTATCAGGAGGGCTGGGTGTTATGTTTGAGTAAATAACTTTAAAAGGAAATAAAGAAAATGATTTACCCACCGTGAACAATTGCTCAATTGCCTTCCTGCTTTTGAGGCGTTCATTTTTGCCTAAGGTGTATGTTGTCTTATTCTCCAATACTGTAAAATTAAAAAAGCTCCCCGAAGAGAGCTTACTATTTTTCATTCCCCGATTGGGGCAAGTGGTTTTTTATTTCTTACCAAAACGCTCATCAGAAACAGTCAGTTTATGACGTCCTTTCTTACGGCGGCTTGCCAAAACCTTACGGCCATTAGCAGTTTGCATACGTTCACGAAAACCATGAACAGATTTACGGCGGCGTACATGTGGTTGATATGTTCTTTTTTTACCTGGCATTGTATTAAAATTTTCCTTTTAAAAATATTTTTAAAACTTTTTAGTTACACTCACCAGGGCACCATCCCTGCTGTTTGTGAAAGGACGGCGAAGGTAA
>Ga0097621_100000445_pt1 | contig 28963 bp, 27 predicted proteins | sample KBSMisM72_FD_73165 | JGI IMG/M metagenome (GOLD analysis project Ga0097621, IMG submission 73165) | Miscanthus rhizosphere microbial communities from Kellogg Biological Station, Michigan, USA - KBS Miscanthus M7-2 (version 2) (version 2) | ecosystem: Host-associated > Plants > Roots >... | reverse complement strand
CTCTGCGAAATGTCGGCCGGCGCCGCGACCTGCGCCGCGGCTGGCTGGGGCGCCGCGATGATTTCCGCCGCCGGCCCGCCTCCCGCCTGCATGCGCTCGACGTCGAGGCTGAGGCGGTCCATCTTCTCTTCCAGCTCCGCGAACAGCTCGGGCGTGAACTGGTTTGCTTCGATCGCCGCCTCCAGGCGGCTCTCCATGATGTGCGTCAGCTCGCCCAGGCGGATCGCGCCGGCCATGCGCGCGCTCCCCTTGAGGGTGTGCAGCCCGCGGCGCAGCGACGCGGTGATCTTGTCGTCCTGCGGGCTCGCCTTGAAATCGCGGATGTCGGCGCCGATCTGCGGCACCAGCTCGGCCGCTTCCTCGAGGAAGATCGGCAGCAGCTGCGGGTCGATGTCGTCGCGCATGACGCGCTTCGAGCGTCCCCCGGCGGTCACGTCCGCCGCTGCGGCCGCGGCGATCGACGCCGGCGAAGGCACCGCCGAAGCGGGCTCGGGCCTGGGCTGGGTGCGCTCGAGGCGCGACTGGGTGACGTCGACCGGCGGCGGCGGCGAGGCTTTGAGGCGCCCGGTGAGCTCGCGCAGCTTGTGGGCCTCCTGGCTGGCCGACCCCTGCTCGGCGCCCGACGTCACCGCCTGCACCATCGCGGCAAGCTTGTTCACCGCCGCCTCGATGACCGAGGCGTCGGCGGGCCGCGTGGCTTGCGCCGCGAACGGCATCCACTCCTCGAGAGCATCGGCAAGATCGCCGATTTCGCCGAAGCCCGCGGTCAGCGAGCTGCTGGCGAGCGTGTGCGCCGCCCGCATGAATTCATGCGACGCCGCGGCGGGCGCTTTGCGCCACGCAAGAAATTCGGCCTGCAGCGCCGCGATGTGCTGCGCCGCTTCGGCGACGTAGATCTCGGAAAGGTTCGGACCGCCCATGTCCAGGTCGAGGTCGAGCACGAACTCGCCCGCCGGGGCCGGCGCGGGCTCCGCGGCGGCGGCCGCCGGGGCCACGCTCGCCTCGGAGGGCGCTTCCTTGAGCTTCTTCACCATGGCGACGAGCGCGGCGCCGTCCACCTCGCCCTTCAGCGAGTTGTCGCGCAGGCCGCCCACCCAGTCGGCGAAGGCGGCGCTCGCCGAGGTGATCAGCTCGAGCAGGCCGGTGCTGACCGGACGCTTCTGCTCGAGCCATCCATTCATCAGCCGCTCGATTTCCCACGCGACTTCGCCCAGGTCCATCAGGCCGACCATGCGGCCGCTTCCCTTCAGCGTATGGAAGGCGCGGCGGATGGTGGTGAGCGCCTCGAAATTCGTAGGCTCGGCGCGGCACACCGGTATGGTGTCGTTGATCGTCTGCAGCACCTCCCCCGCTTCGTCGAGGAAGATGCCGAGGAGCTCCGCATCCACGGCGGCGCGCGGTACCGGAGGCGCGACCGCCGGACGCGCCGCCTGAGGCGTGTCCATCTTTTGCGTCAGGTCGGCCGCCGCGGCGGCGAAGTCGATCTTGATCGTCTGGTCGATTTCGTTCGCAGCCGGCTCGGCCGCGCGCGCTTCTTCTGGCTTGGCGACGCGTTTTCCGTAACGCTCGAAGAACAGCTGGATCGCCTGCTCGGCGGGCTCCCGGCCGTGCAGGCAGGGCTCGAGGAAGAAGCCGAGGCTGGAAAGACCTTCGGCGATCCAGTCGATATCGTCGGCCGCCTCCTTCAGCTCCTTTTCGGCGCAGCCCGCAATCATCTTCTCGCAGATGGCAAGCGCCTCGGCGCCCCGGTCGAAGCGCAGCACCATGAGCGCGCCGTGGATCTGGCGCAGGTAGGGCGGCAGCGCCGCCAGCGTGTCTCGCTTGGAAGCGTCGCGCACGTAGGCGTCCAGCACCTGCTCGACGTGCTGCAGGTTGGCGATGATCTCCTTCGCCACCTGCGCGCGCAGCTGCAGCGCGCCGATCTGCTGCGTCAGGTCCGGGCGCATGCCCTTGGGCGGCTCGCCGGTCGACTTGCCCTTGGCGGCATCGAGCAGCCAGCCGCCCATGATGACGATCTGCGGCGCGAGGTCGTCGGGCGGCGTGGTGAAATGGTCGATGACCTGCTCGACGAGCAGGAACGCCGACGCCATCTCGATCACCATGAACTGGTTCTGGCGCGGGTACGGGTCGGGCAGCTTGGCGGCGACCAGCCCGATGGCGTCGAGCAGCTTGATCAGGTGCTGGTTGCCGAGCTCGCCCGCCTTCGCCTTGAATGCCGTCACCAGCTCGCGGAAGCGCCCGGCGCTCTTCTGCTCGCCCGACACGTACTGCACCCACGCGCCCTTGAGCGCCTCGAGGCGCGAGTGCAGGTCGTAGAGGGCGACTTCCAGGAACTCGATGTCGAAATCCATCGCGGCGCCGGTCTTCGGCGCCTCGGGAAACAGGCTCTCCAGCTGGAACAGGCTGCGGATTTCCTTGATGCGCGGCGTCACCGGCTTGCACTTGGCGACGGCGTACAGCACGTCGCGCAGGAGCGTCTCCTGGATCTTCGCCGATCCGGCAGCGAGGTCCCGCATCTGGAAGTCGATCTTGTTGCACAGCGGTTTCGCGGTCGCCTGCCACTCGGCGTCTTCCGACTGGCTCATGCCCTCGACCAGGCCCAGCGCCGCCCACCACAGCGCCCGCGGCTCGGGCAGCTGCGCGGCGATCTGGTGAAGCGCATCGAGCGCCTGGCGCATTTCCTCGAGCCCGCTCGCCTGCTTGCGCAGCCAGGCGAGCATGCCGCGCTGGAAGAGCGCGCGCTGCGTGAGCAGGAATGGCGCGAGGTCCGCCTGCAGCAGCGTCTTCGCCTGCGCGTGCGCCGGCGGCTGCAGCGACAGGTCGGGAAAGAACAGCTCCTTCTCCGAGGCGTCATTCTTCCCCGAGAGTGTGGCGAGCTCCTTGTAGACCGGGTAAAGCCGCAGCGGCACGTCGGCCTGGCCGCGGGCGAGATCGGCGACGAATTCCTTCAGCGCGAGCACCGCGCGGTCGATCGTGCCGATGGCATTGCCGTTGCGCGGCGCCTGCGACAGCCCGGTGAAGCTGCCCTCGATCGCCTCGCAGAAGCGGGTCGCGCCGGCGAGCCCGACCATGCGCAGCGCCCCGCTCACCTGGTGCAGATGATCCGGGCAGACGCGTAGCATCGCCTCGTCCTCGGGCTTCCCCGAGACTTTGGCGATGTTGTCCCGCACGACCTTCAGCGCCTGGTCAACCTCCGCGTTGATCCAGGAGAGGAGCGTTGCGTTGGCCATCGTCGTCTGGTGCTCTTTCCTTTTTCCTCAGGCCAGCTTGAAGCCGGATACCGAGCTCTTCAGGCCATCGGCGAGCGAGGTGAGGCGCGAAGCGGCGCCGGCAGTCTTCTTGGTGCCCTCGGTCGTGAGCTGCGTGATGCCCAGAATCACCTTCATGTTCGCCGCGACTCGAGTCGCCGAAGCCGACTGCTGCTGCGTCGCCGCCGAGATCGAGCGAATCAGGTCGGCGAGCTGGTTCGACACCTGGCCGATCTCGCGCAGGGCCTGGTCCGCCTCGTCGGCGACCTTGGTTCCCGCCACCACGTTGGCCGTGCTGCGCTCCATGGCCTCGACGGCGTCCTGCGTGTCGCGCTGAATCGACTTCACGATCGCGCCGATGTGCTTGGTCGCCTCGGCCGAGCGTTCGGCCAGCCGCTGCACCTCCTCCGCGACCACCGTGAAGCCGCGTCCCGCTTCGCCCGCGGACGCCGCCTGAATCGCCGCGTTCAGCGCCAGCACGTTGGTCTGCTCGGTAATGTCCGAGATCAGCTGCACGATCTCGCCGATCTCCTGCGAGCTCTCGCCCAGGCGCTTGATCCGCTTCGAGGTTTCCTGGATCTGCTCGCGGATGTCGTTCATGCCCTTGATGGCGTTCTGCACCGCCTGCGTGCCCTTCTGCGCGGCGTTAACCGAGGACTCGGCCACCTTCGCCGAGTCGTTGGCCTTCATCGACACGTCGGTCATCTGCTGCGCCATCTGCGTCACCGACTGGCCCGCGCCCTGGATCTCGGTCGACTGCTTCTGCGTCGCCTGCAGGAGCTGCCCGGTCACCGCCGAGGCTTCCTGCGTCGCGGCCGTAACCTGCGTGGACGCTTCCGTGATGCCCGCCACCAGGCGGCGCAGCTCGTCAATCGTGTAGTTGATCGAGTCGGCGATGGCGCCGGTGATGTCCTCGGTGACTCGCGCGCGCACCGTCAGGTCGCCGTTCGCCAGGTTGCCGATCTCGTCCAGCAGGCGAAGAATCGCCTCCTGGTTGGCGCGGTTGATCTTCTCGGATTCTTCCGCGCGGATCCGGCTGTCGTCGACGTACACCTTACCGATCAGCAGCAGGACGCCAAACGCGAGCAGCGACACCACGGCGAGCGCTATGTAGTTCGTCTGCCGGGCGGTCAGCTCCGCTTCGTAGCGCTCGTTCAGCGCCTCCGAGGTGCGCAGCAGCGCCTCGCTGTCGTTGAAGATGTCGCGCGTCGCGCGCTTGGCGTTCACCAGGCGCTGCATGTTGCCGAGGATGTCGGCCACCGCGCGCTGGTATTCCTTGAAGCCCGCCTCGAGCTCGGCGAGCTTGCTGCGCATCTCGGCGTCGCCGACGCGCACGATGCGCAGACCCTCATTGCCCGAGAGCAGGCCCTGCAGGGTGTCGCGGAAGGTGTTGGTGTCCTTGCCCAGCAGGAACGCGACCTCGGGGTCGACGATGTCGCCCGCCAGCATGGTGTTCGCGTTCTTCGCCATGCGCTGGGTCAGCATGACCATCTGCGAAGTAATGGCGTTCTGCCGCAGCGAGCCGCCCGACTGCACGCTCATCGCCGAGATCTCGTCCGCCAGCTCGAGCAGCGTGGGGTTGGACGCGTTGATCGAGCGCACCGCGTTGCCCAGGGCAACCAGGTTCGCCTGTTCGTTGATCACCAGGCCCGAGTTCTTCTCGGTCTTCTTCCACTCCTTGTCGAGCGTTTCGAGCGCGGGGCGGGCGCCGGCCGGGGTGGGCGGCAGCGAGGTGCCCGCCACCTGGCCTCCCTCGGAGAGCAGCTTCATCAGGCTCGCGAACTCGTCGCGCGACTCGCGCAGCTGCTTGAAGGCCTCGATGTTGCCCTGCGAAGCCTGCTGCGCCGCTTTCGCGAGGCGCTGCGAGAGCATGCGGATCTTACCCACGCTCGCGATGTAGAGCGTGCCGAACGTGCCTTGTCGCGCATCGAGGAAGACCACCACCCCGTCGACCGCGAGCAGCAGGATCAGCGCCGCAATCAGCACCTGCAGCTTGCGGCCGGTGCTGAACCGCGACTTCGGCTGGTCGGCGGCCTCGGGGGCCGCCGCCTCCTCGGTCGTCTCGGCGCGGCGTCCGAAGAATGGAAGTTTGAGCGCGAATGCCATGTGAATCCCCTTATCGCAAGAACTTGCCGTCGCGGCCGATGATCGTCAGGTCGACGAACTTGGAGCCGGTGTGGCTTTTGGGTGAATAGCTGACGAAGAAGCCGCCGAGGTCGACGTCCTGCATCTTTTCCATGCTGTCGACGAAGGCCTCGCGGGTGAGATTCTTGCCGGTGCGGCGCAGGCCTTCCACCATCACCTTGGCGACGAGGAAGCCCTCCATCGCGCTGAAGTTGTAATCCTTGAAGCCGGCCTTGGAGGACAGCGCCTGGTATTCCTTCACCACCGGCGTGCCGGTGCCCCACGGAAACGGCACCACCTGGGAGATGGCTACGCCGATGCCTTCAGGGCCGAGCGCGTCGGCCAGCGCCTTGCTGCCGACGAACGACACGTTATAGAACGTCGCCGCGCTGCCGGCCTTTTTCATCTGCCGGATGAATTCGGCGCACGCCGTGTAGGCACTGACCATCACGACCGCGTCGGGCTGAGTCGCGTTGATCGCCTCGACCGCCTTCTCCACCTTGGTGGTGTTGCGCTCGACGGTGCCGGTCGCTTGGATTTTCATGCCGCGCTTGGTCAGCGCGATCTCGGTGCCCTTGCGGCCGGCTTCGCCGTAGGCGTCGTCCTGGTAGAACACGGCGATCTTCTTGCCGCCGGTCGACACGACCTGCTCGACGATCTTGTCGGTTTCGTCGTAGTAGCTCGCGCGCACGTGGAACACGTAGCGGTTCATCGGCTCGCGCAGCACTTCGGCGCCGGTGAACATCCCCACCAGCGGCACCTTGGCCGCGGTGGTGACCTTCAGGTGAGCCACGCCGGTCGGCGTGCCCACGTAGCCGAGCAGCGCGAACACCTTCTGGTCGATCAGCTTCTGGCTCGCGCCGGGAGCCTTCGCCGGGTCATAGCCGTCGTCCTCGCTCAGCAGCTCGAGCTTGCGCCCGTGCACCCCGCCCTTCTCGTTGATGTAATCGAAGTAGGACTTGATGCCGTTGCGCATCTGCGTGCCGAGCTGCGCCGCCGGGCCGCTGAACACGGCGGCCTGTCCGAGCACGATCTTGTCCGGGAACACACCGGGTTGCTGCTGGGCCATTGCAGGCACGGCGGCCAAGGCAAGGCTTGCGACAATGATTTTTTTGAGCATGGCTTTATCCTCCTTCACGCGCTAACCGAGAGAAAATCCGCGTGCCGCACGAGCTGCGGCACGTCAAGCTCTTTCCACGACTTGCCTTCCGTATCCTCGAACTCGCCGCGCAGCCATGCCGGCGGCTCGCCATTGGCGGCCGGGCGCGGCTTGAGCTGGTCGGGATTGCGCAGCCCGAGCGAGCGGTCGACCAGCAGGGCGGCCGCGGTGCGGAAGCGCTCGCCGAGGAGCAGCAGCCGCGAGTGCTCGCCGAGCGCCACGGCGCCGGAGCCGAGGAAGGCGGGAAAGTCGATGACACTGTAGAGATTGCCGCGCACGTTCGCGACGCCCCTGAACCAGGGGCGCGTGAGCGGCACGGGCGTGACCTGCGGCACCGGAATCACCTCGCCGGCATCGCTCAGGTCCACCAGCCAGGTCTCGGAGCCCAGCTGCAGCCCGAGCTTGGATGCCATGCGTCCGGCGCCCGCCTCGCGCAGGCGCTCGGCGAGAGCGCGCTGGTAATCCTTGAGGGAGAGCCGCTCGGCCATGGCAGGGTTCCGGATTCCTCGCCTAGCCCAGCGCCGAGATCTTGGCGAGCAGATCGGCCTGGCTCACCGGCTTGACGATGTAGTCGCGCGCGCCCTGGCGCATCCCCCAGAGCTTGTCGGTTTCCTGGCCCTTGGTCGTGCAGATGATCACCGGGATGTGCTTGGTCGCATCGTCCTTGGTGAGCTGGCGGGTCGCCTGGTAGCCGTTCTGGCCCGGCATGACAACGTCCATCAGCACGAGGTCCGGCGCCGACTGCTTCACCTTGGCGAGCGCTTCTTCCGCGCTGTTCGCGGTGGTGACCTTGTAGCCGCTCTTGGTGAGGATGTCGGACAGGTACTGACGGTCCGTGGGTGAGTCGTCGACGACCAGGATGTTCTTGATGGGCATGGGAGGAGCCTTTCTTCTCTTGGTGGTTAGGAACTCACCGCGGCGGGCTTGATCGTCTGCTCCACGGCTTCGATCAGCGCTTCCTTGGTGAAGGGTTTGGTGAGATACCGATCCGAGCCGGCCAGCCTGCCGCGCGCGCGGTCGAACACGCCGTCCTTGCTGGAGAGCATGATGACCGGCGTCGACTTGAGCAGCGGGTTCTGCTTGATCAGCGCGCAGGTCTGATAGCCATCGAGGCGCGGCATCATGATGTCGACGAATATCACCTGCGGCTGGTGGTCGCTGATCTTGGCAAGGGCATCGAATCCGTCTTCCGCGAGAATGACTTCGTATCCAGCCTGGCGCAGAAACATTTCCGCGCTGCGCCGGATGGTGTTGCTGTCATCTATGACGAGAACCTTCGTGGGGTTCGTCGTGCTCACGGAGATCGCTCCCCCTCTCTGACTGCTATCTGCACCGATCTTGGGCCTGGCCGCCCCGGGAATTATTATTAGGGTTGCGGATCAGGCTATTACCGCTAAATATTCACGTGGAATAATACATTATTCCCACATGTCATGCGGGCAGGCGAACGTTATCCGACTATCCCCGAGAAAAGAATCGGGGTTATCAGAAACTCACACTAAGGGCGGGTATTTCTTACCGATTTTTACCGGGCCGTCGAGCACGGGCCGCGCAATGAACCTCGCGCGTCGTCGCGGGCCGACTGCCTAGAATCCAACCGGTGGATTCCGTCTACGCCGAGTTCGAGCGCACGGCGCGCCGCCACGGCGCGAAGCCGTTCTTGCACGTTGCGGGCTTCACATACGCCGAGAGCCGGGAAAAGGCCGGCGCGTTGGCCGCCCGCTATCAAGCTCGCGGCTATGGCAAGGGCCACCGCGTCGCCCTGAAGCTGGGAAACCGCCCGGAATTCCTGCTCCACTTCCTTGCGCTCAACGCCCTCGGCGCCAGCATCGTCCCCCTCAATCCGGACTACCGCGCAGCCGAGCTCGAGTACGTCTTGCAGCACAGCCAGGCTTGCCTCGTCGTCGATGACGCGCTCGACCGGGATCTCGCCGCGCTGCCCCGCGCGCCTGCGCCCGGCGACGCCGCAGAGTGCGCGCTGCTCTACACCTCGGGTACCACCGGCAAGCCGAAAGGCTGCCTGCTGAGCAACTTCTACTTCCTCAACGTTGCGCGCCGCTATCTGGACGAGGGCGGCCTGTGCGAAGTGCGCGAAGGCGAAGAGCGGCTCATCACGCCGCTGCCGCTGTTCCACATGAACGCGCTCGCCGTCTCGACGGTGGCGATGATCCTGAGCGGCGGCTGCCTCGTGCAGCTTGACCGCTTCCATCCGCGCGCCTGGTGGCAGGAAGTCGCACGCTCCGGCGCCACGATCGTGCACTATCTCGGCGTGATGCCCGCCATACTCCTCGCGCAGGCGCCCGGAGCGCATGACCGCGCGCATCGCGTGCGCTTCGGCTACGGCGCCAATGCCAACCCCAAGGACCATGCAGCCTTCGAAGCGCGCTTCGGCTTCCCGCTGATCGAAGCGTGGGCCATGACCGAGACCGGCGGCGGCGCGCTGATCGCCGCGAGCCGCGAGCCGCGGCATGTCGGGACGCGATGCATCGGCTTTCCGCCGCGCGGCCTGGACGTCCAGATCGACGAGGAATCCGGCGAGCTGCGGGTAAGGCAGAGAGGACCCGATCCGAGGAAGGGTTTCTTCTCGGGCTACTACAAGGACGAGGCGGCGACCGAAGAGGCTTGGCGCGGCGGCTGGTTCCATACCGGCGACGCCGTGCGGCGCGGCCCTGACGGGCAGCTGCACTTCGTAGACCGGCGCAAGAACATCATCCGCCGCTCCGGCGAGAACATCGCCGCGCTCGAGGTGGAAGCGGCCCTCGCCGGTCACCCCGCAATCCGGCAAGTGGCGGTGATCGCGGCGCCCGACCCGATCAGGGACGAGGAAGTGATGGGTTGTTTTGTCTTGAACAATGATTTCTCCCCAAGCCGGGAAACGGCGATCTCGATCCAGGACTGGTGCCTCGAGCGCCTCGCCTACTTCAAGGCTCCCGGCTACGTCGCGTTCCTCGACGAGCTGCCGGTGACCTCCACCAACAAAGTGCAGAAGGCGAAGCTCGCGGACTTCGCGGTGAACCCGTCGAGCTCCTTCGACCTGCGCGAGCGCAAGAAGCGCCAATGACCCGGCGGGGTTACGAGGGGGTGGCGGTCGCTGTGCCGGTGACGGTGCCCTACGTCCGCTATTCGATCCGCTCGGCGCACTGGTGGCTGGCACGAGCGCTCGCCGAGCTGCTTCGCGTCTCGGGCTTGAAGAAGGCGGAGATCGACGGGTTGACGATTTCCAGCTTCACCCTGCAGCCCGACACCGCCATCGGGCTGACGCAGCATCTCGGCGTGGCGCCGCGCTGGCTCGACCATATCCCCCTCGGCGGCGCCAGCGGGGTGGTGGCGCTGCGGCGGGCCGCGCGCGCCGTGCAGGCGGGCGACGCGCAGGTAGTGGCATGCCTCGCCGGCGATACCAACCACGTCGACTCGTTCCGCCTCACGCTCGCCAATTTCAGCCAGTTCGCGCGCGACGCGGTCTACCCGTACGGCGCCGGCGGACCGAACGCCAGCTTCGCTTTCCTGACCGCGCACTACATGCGCGAGAGCGGCGCGACACGCGAGGATTTCGGCAAGCTGTGCGTCGCCCAGCGCGCCAACGCGCTCAAGTTCCCGCATGCGCTGTTCAAGAAGCCGCTCTCGCTGGCGGAATACCTCGCGGCCCGGCCGATCGCCGATCCGCTGCATCTCTTCGATTGCGTGATGCCCTGCGCGGGGGCGGAAGGCTTCCTCGTCATGGCCGAGGACCGCGCGAAGAGACTGAATCTGAAATTTTCGAGAATAAGGTCGACGATCGAGCGGCACAACGCATTCGCGGACGACCCGATCCAGGTGCGCGGCGGCTGGGCGCTGGATCGCGACGAGCTTTACGCGCACGCCGGCGCCGCCCCGGTCGACATGGACTTCGTGCAGACCTACGATGACTATCCGGTGATCGTCTCCATGCAGCTCGAGGACCTCGGCTTCTGCGAAAAGAACGCCGCTCCGGCTTTCATCCGCAAGAACACCTTCACGCACGACGGCTCGTTTCCGCACAACACCTCCGGCGGGCAGCTCTCGGTGGGCCAGGCAGGCGCGGCGGGAGGGTTCCTCGGGCTGGTCGAGGCGATCCGCCAGCTCACGGGCGAAGCCGGCGCGCGGCAGGTCAGGGATGCGAAAGTTGGATTGGTGAGCGGCTTCGGCATGATCAACTTCGACCGGGGCCTCGGCTCCGGAGCAGCAATTCTTTCGTGCTGACGAGGCCCAAGAGAAAGAATCCCGTCCTGCGGACGCGGCTGCCGACGCTGCCGCCAGGTGCGCGCAGCCGCGTTGCGCTCGGCCTCACGGCGGCCGCCGCGCTCGGTCGCTTCGAGCTCCAGCAGTGCAGGGATTGCGCGACGGTGCAATACCCGCCCCGCGAAGCCTGCCAGAAGTGTCTTTCGATTCGCCTGGCGTGGAGGGCGCAGCGTCCCGAGGGCAGCATCCTCGCCGACACCGAGCTCCACCACAGCAACGACCTGTTCTTCCGCGAGCGCCTTCCCTGGCGGCTCGGCCTGGTGAAGCTCGCCTGCGGGCCGACGGTGGTCGCGCATCTGCATGAGTCGGCGAGGAACGAAGTGACGGTGCGTGCGATGCTCGACCGCGCCGGACAGGCGGTGCTGGTAGCGCTGCCGCAAAAGGAGGCTGCAAACATGGCTGAAGACCGCCAGCTGCGCGAATTCACATGCGACCCGAAATTCCGCAAGGTGCTCGTGACCGATGGCAAGACTGCCCTTGGCCAGGCTCTGGTTAAAGAACTGGCGAAGGCCGGGGCGGACCTGATCTGGGTCGGCTACGCGGAGCCGTGGAAGAAATTCGCCGGCTTCGAGGAGCTGCAGAAAATTCCGCAGGCAACGCTGCTGCCGCTCGACGTTACTGACTCGAAGAACGTGCGCGAGGTGGCGGCCGAGATCGGCGGCAAGGTCGACATCCTCGTCAACAACGCCGAGCTGCACCGGCCTTTCGGCATCGCCAACCGCGCCGGCGTCGACACCGCCCGTTTCGAGATGGACGTGAACTACTTCGGGCTCCTGCGCCTCGCGCAGGAATTCGCTCCGGCCATGCGCTCGCGGGGCGCCGACGGACAGGCCAGCGCCGTCGCCTGGGTAAACCTGCTGTCGATATATGCCCACGCCAATTTCCCGCCGCACGGCACCTTCTCCGCGTCGAAGGCAGCCGCGCATTCGCTGTCGCAGTGCCTGCGCGCCGAGATGCGGCCTGCGGGGGTACGCGTCGTCAACGTGTTTCCCGGGCCGATCGACGACGAATGGAACCAGCTGCTGCCCCCGCCCAAGGTGGCGCCCGCCGCGCTCGCGAAGAGCATGGTCAAAGCCCTGCAGGACGGCGTCGAGGATGTGTATCCCGGCGACGTCGCGCAGGAATGGCTCGAGCGCTGGCGCGACAATCCCAAGGCGCTCGAGCGGGAGCTGTCGGCATGAGCGTCCTGTCCGAGCTGGCAAGCGGCCTTCTTTCCGGGAAGGTGCGGGTCGTCGACCTGACGCAGACCCTTTCTCCGGAGTTTCCGCACATTTCACTGCCGCCCGAGATGGGCCAGGCGTGGCCGTTCCGCATCGAGGAGGTCTCGCACTACGACGAGCGCGGGCCGGCGTGGTACTGGAACAACTTCTCGTGCGGGGAGCACACCGGCACGCACTTCGATGCGCCGGTCCACTGGGTATCGGGCAAGGACCTGCCGAACAACGCAGTGGACACCATTCCGCCACGGGATTTCGTCGGGCCCGCCTGCGTGATCGATTGTTCGAAGGAATCGGCGAAGGATGCGGATTTTCTCCTCACCAGGGAATTCATCCTGGAATGGGAAAAGCGGCACGGCAAGATCCCTTCGAAGGCCTGGGTGCTGATGCGCACCGACTGGTCGAAGCGAAGCGCCGACGCCGCGGCCTTCCAGAACTATGACGAAACCGGCCAGCACACGCCGGGGCCGGACGTCGAGGCGGTGAAATTCCTCGTGGCGGAGCGCGACATCCTCGGCTTCGGCACCGAGTCGATCGGCACCGACGCCGGCCAGGCCTACCACCTGCGCCCGCCCTACCCTTGCCATTACTTCATGCACGGCGCGGGCCGCTACGGCCTGCAGTGCCTGACCAACCTCGATCAGCTGCCCCCGACGGGCGCGGTCGTTTTCGCAGCGCCGCTGAAAATCCGCAAGGGCAGCGGCAGTCCTCTCAGGGTGATCGCACTCGTATGAAAAAACACAAGATCTGGTTCCAGGGAGCCACCGACCGCGCGCTGATGTCGCCGTACATCGCGAAGGTCGAAGAGCACTTCCGCGCGGTGCTCGATCCCGATTTCGATTTCAGCTTCAACACCACGACGCCGCCGGCCACCACCACCCACGCGCTCACCGAATACCGCGTCGGCCAGAACTTCATCAAGAACGCCGTGAAGGCGGAAAAGGAAGGCTACGACGTCGTCGCCGTCACCCACTTCCAGGATCCCGGCCTGTCGGAAGCAAAGTCCGCCGTCGCCATCCCGGTGCTGGGACTGGGCGAGACCACGCTCCACTTCGCGCTGACGCTGGGACGAAAGATCGGGCTTGTCACCATCAATCCCGCCTTCATCCCGTGGCATGAGGACCAGATCATCAAGTACGGGATGCAGCAGCGCGTCGTTGGAGTGCGCGCAGTCAATGCCAGCGTCCTCGACTACATCGAGGCCTTTGCGTCCCGCCCTGCTTTTGACAAGCTGAACCCCCTTTGGGAAAAGGAATGCAGGGCTCTGCTCGACGCAGGCGCGGACGTGATCGTCCCGGCCGGCGGCATTCCGATGCTGCTGTTCGGCGGCGCCAAGGGCGCGAACATCGACGGCGCGCCGATCGTGAACGGGATGAGCGTGATTGCGAAGGCGGCCGAGATGGCCGTGAAGCTGCGCCGCGACTGCGGCATCGGTGTCAGCCGGCGTTCGAACTTCGCCCGCCCGCCGGAAAAAGCGCTCAGGGAATTTATGGAATGAGCAGGATCTTGCCGCGCGCGTGGCCGGCGCGGCTGAGCTCGTAGGCGTCGGCGGCGCGGCTGAGCGGAAAGCGCGCCTCGATGGGAACCTTCAATCGTCCTTCCGCGATCAGCGTCAGCACCGAGAGCAGCCGCTTCTGCGTGGCGCGCACGTCGGTGGGCAGGACGCTGACGTCCTTCCTGAGCACCGGCTGCACCGGATCGGCGTTGAGGTAAACGAGCTTGCCGCCCGGCTTGAGCACGTCGGCGGAAGCGCGATGCACCGGCCCGCCGATGGTGTCGAGGACCGCGTCGAAAATCTGTCCCGGCGCCGTGAAGTTCTGCTTCGTATAGTCGATGGCCTTGTACGCGCCGAGGCCGCGGCACCAATCGGCGTTGCGCGCGCCGCAGGTCGTCCAGACTTCAGCGCCTCGCAGGGCGGCGATCTGGATCGCGAAGCTGCCGACGCCGCCCGCCCCGGCGTGGACCAGCACGCGATCGCCGGCGGCCACCTGCGCGTTCTCCGCTAGCGCAATCCACGCGGACAGCCCGGCGACGCCCGCCGCCGCCGCTTGCTCGAACGAAACTTCCGCCGGCAGCACGCAGGATGAATGCGCCTGGAACACCGTGAACTCGGCGTGGGTACCGTCGCGTCCCGGCGCGCCGAGGCCCATCACCCGCTCGCCGCTGCCTACGTCGGCGCCGGCGCCGTCCCTGCCGAGGACGCGCGGCAGCTCGAGCGAAAACACCCCGCACAGCCTGCCCTGCCGGATCTTCCAGTCGATCGGGTTGACGCTTGCCGCCGAAAGGCTGACCAGCCGCTCGCCGGCGCCCGGCACGGGCATCGGCACTTCCTCGTAGCGCATGGTCTCGGGGCCGCCGTAGGCGTGCACCCGTACCGCGCGCATCTTCAGTGACTGATCTGCGGCAGCCATGTGGCGAGCGGGGGGTAGAACATGATCATCAGGATGAGCAGCATCACGCAGGCGATGAAGGGCATGCCGGCGAGGTAGATGTCCTTCATCGTGGTGCCGGGGGGCGCGACGCCTTTCATGACGAAGAGCAGCAGCCCGAAGGGCGGCGTCGTGTACCCGACCTCGAGGGCGAGCAGCATGATCAGCCCGAACCAGGTGAGGTCGAAGCCGAGGGTCTTGGCCAGCGGAAAGAAGATCGGTGCCGTAAGCAGCATCTTGGACAGGGGATCCATGAAGCTGCCAAGGAAAATGATCACGCCGATCATCACGAAGACCATGCCGATCGGCGTCACGTTGAAGCTGATCGCCCAATGCATCAGCCCGCTGGAGGCGCCGGTGAACGCCAGCACCTGGGCGAAGGTGGCCGAGCCGAAGATCACCAGGAACGCCATCACCGTGACGCGCAGCGCGCCGTCGACCGACTTCACGAACGCCCGCCAGGTCATCTCGCCGTAGCACGCGGCGAGCACCAGGACCGACACGACGCCGAGCGCCGCCGCCTCGGTCGGGGTCGACCATCCGGTCACCATGACCAGCACCGAGAAGACGATGATCACGATCATCGGCACCACGTCGGCGAAGAAGAGGCGGATTTTTTCCCTGCGGCTCACCTTCTCGGCGATGTAGGGCGGCGCCGCGCTGGGATCGATCACCGTCCACGCCCAGATCAGCACGCCGTACATCAGGGCGAGGACGAAACCGGGAATGATGCCGGCGATGAGGAGCGCGCCGACGTCGGTCTGGCCGAGCGTGGCGAGGAGCACGGTGAGCGCCGAGGGCGGGATGATCACCGCGAGGCCGCCCACGCCCATGATCGGGCCGAGGGACAGGTATTTGCTGTAGCCGCGCTTCATCATCTCCGGCACCATCAGGCGCCCGAGGAGCGCGCAGGCGCCCATCGACGACCCGGCCGGGCCGGCATAGGCGGTGCCGCCGATGAGAGTGACGTACGCCAGGCGTCCGCGGATGTTCCCCAGGAGCTTGTCGGCCGCATTGAAGCAGCGCGTGGCGAGACCCGTGTGGTAGAAGAGCTCGCCCATCAGCAGGAACATCGGGATCGGCACCAGCGCGAAATTGGTCATCGCGCCGAAGCCGTTGTTGATCACCTGCTGGATGCCGGGCCCGCCGCCCATGAACAGCACGGCGGCGATGATGTTGGTGACGAAGAAGCCGATCGCCACCGGGATGCCGAGCATCATCAGCCCGAGCGCCGAGCCGAAGAGCAGCAACGCAACCCAGTACCAGGCCATGGCGGGCGGCTAGCTGCTGGCGCCGAGCTCGGACATCGGCGCGAGGAAGTCCTCGCCGCGCCACAGGAAGCGCGCGAACTCGATCGCCATCATGAAGAAGGCGAGCGGGATCCAGCCGACGATCATCCAGCGCGGCATGTCGAGCGAGCGCACGTCCTTCTCGTTGCCGAGGAAGTCGCGCAGCGTGACGTCGAAGCCGTACCACGCGACCACGAGGCACACCGCGATGCACGCCGCGCCGATGAAGCGGGTCAGCCAGCGTTTTCCGCGCGGCCCGAGCTGCATCAGCAGGATCTCGACGTAGATGTGCCCCTTCTCGCGCACCAGCCACGGCGCGCCGAGGCAGGGAATCATGAGCAGCGCGTATTCGCTGAAGGTGAAGAAGTGCGCCGAGCTCTGGTAGCCGAGGTTGCGCAGCACGACGTCGAGCGTGATGGTGACCATCATGGCCGCCATCAGGAAGCCCGCGAAGTACGCCATCCCGTAGAGGACGGCGTCATACGCCTTCGTTACATACCTCAATCCGGAGTGAACAGCTTGACCATCTTGTCGTAGTTCTCGGTGCCGCCCGACTTCTCCATGCGCTCCTTCATGCGCGCCAGGCTCGCGGCGCGCGCGCCGGCGATGAAGCGCTTGGAAGCCTCCGGCGACTGGGAAACCGTCTTCAGGCCGCGCTTCTCGAGCTCGGCCTGCTCCTTCTTCCATACCGCCTGCAGGTCGTTCAGGCTGGAGATCTCGTGCTCGATCGTCACCCGCTGCAGGATCTCGCGGCTCTTGGGCGAGAGCGACTGCCATTTCTTCTGGTTGACGAGGATCACCAGGTCCGTCGAGAAGAAGTCCGGCAGGATGCGGTACTTGAGGTAGCGGTCCCAGTTGAGGTCCATCGTGCCGATCTGCGTCCAGGCCGTCAGCTCGACGGTGCCGCGCTCGAGCGCGGTGTAGAGCTCGGGCGAGTTGAGGTTGATGATCTGCGCGCCGAGGTAGTTGGTCAGGAACGCGTTGTAGATCGGGTTGCCGCGGACCTTGAACCCCTTGATGTCGATGTGGCCGGTCGAGTCGAACTTCGGCTCCTTGGTCGACCAGAGCGAGAAGCGGATGCCGCTGTCCACCCAGCCGAGGAGATACGTGCCCATCCGCTTCTGGTGGACCTGGTTCAGGAAGTCGGTGCCGCCATTGCGACGCGCGGTCGGGCCGTCGATCGAGGAGGCGGAGACGGCGTCGCATTCGGGAACGACCGCAGCGTAGAAAGCGCATGCCGAGTACACCATGTCGACCACCCCGCTCCGCACGGCGCCGGGCTGCTCCATCATGCCGATCGCCTCGGGGCCGCCGCGCACCTGGATGGTGAAGACGCCCTTGCCCGCCTGGTTCGCCTTTTTCACGAACTCGAGGAAGCTGCGCGAGTAGATGAGCGAGGCGGGAAACACGTGCGTCGCCGAGATCGTGTCCTCGGCAAATGCCGGCGAAGCTATGGTCAGGCAGAGGGCAAGCACGGCTGTTTTGAGCATGGCGTTCATTTCCGGATTTATCTCCCTGTCGTAAAGCATGTTACCAGCAGGCTTCATAATATCAATCATGCCGCGCGCCCTTGCCCGCGAGGAGTTCACGAAATGACCGAGCTGGTGAAGCGCTACCTCGAAGCGATGGAGCGCCGCGATCTGGCCGCCGCCAAGGCACTGCTGGCGCCCGGCTTCCACATGGTGTTCCCGGGCGGGACGCGCTTCGACTCGCTCGAAGAGCTTGTCCAGTCCGCGAGGGGCCGCTATCGCAGCGCCCGGAAGACATACGAGCGCTTTGACGCCTTCGACAATATCGTTTACTGCTTCGGCACGCTCTACGGCGAGCTGCTCGACGGCACGCCCTACTCCGGCATCCGTTTCATCGACCGATTCAGCGTGCGCGACGGCAAGCTCGCCGACCAGATGGTCTGGAACGACATGGCCGAGGTGCTCGGCGCGAAGCTCAAGCCGCTCTAGCGCCGCTAGAGTCCGAGGTACGCCTGCTTCAACCTGGGGTCGGCGGCAAGCTCGCGCGCCGGCCCGCTCAAGACGAAGACGCCGTTCTCCATCACATAGGCGCGGTGCGCGATGTCCAGCGACTGAACGACGTTCTGCTCGACGAGCAGCACCGTCACGCCCTCCCCGCTGATGCGCTGGATCATGCGGAACATGTCCTCCACCATCAGCGGCGACAGGCCGAGCGAAGGCTCGTCGAGGATCAGCAGCTTCGGCTCGGCCATCAGGCCCCGCCCGGTGGCGAGCATCTGCTGCTCGCCGCCCGAAAGCGTGCCCGCCGGCTGCTCGAGGCGCTCTCGCAACCGCGGCAGCCCGTCCAGTACGCGCTCGAAGTTGCGCGCCCGGTTCGCCCGGGCTCGCCGGTAGCTGCCCAGCTCCAGGTTCTCCCGCACGGTGAGGTTCGGAAAGATCCTGCGGCCTTCGGGGACCTGCACGAGGCCGCTCGCTACGATGCGCTCCGGCGCGGCGCCGGCGATCTCTTCGCCCATCCAGAGAATGCTGCCCTGCGCCGGACGCAGCAAGCCGGTGAGCGTGTTGTTGAGCGTGGTCTTGCCGACGCCGTTCGCGCCAAGCACGGCGACGATCTCGCCGGGCTCGATGTCCATGTCCAGGCCGCGCAGAATGCGCAGCGCGCCGTAGCCGGCGTGCAGGCCGCGTACTTCAAGCATGCGTCGCCCTTCGCCCGAGGTACGCTTCGATCACCTGCGCATTGGAGGCGATGTCGCGCGGGCCGCCGTGGGCAATGATGCGCCCCTGGTTGAGCACATAGACGTCGTCGGACAGGCTCATCACCGCCTGCATCACGTGCTCGATGAGGAGGATCGTCACGCCCGCGTCGCGGATGCTCCTGATCACCGCGACGATTTCGTTCACCTCGGTCGGCGTGAGGCCCGCCATCACCTCGTCCAGGAGCAGGAGCCTGGGCTGGGTGGCGAGCGCGCGGGCCAGCTCCAGGCGCTTGCGGCCGGCGATGGTAAGGCTTTGCGCCGGCGTGTCGAGCTGCGCCTGCATGCCGACCTGACGCGCGATCTTCTCCGCCTCCTGCAGGGCCCGCGCGCGCCCGCGCTCGTGCAGGTGCGAGCCGACGGCGATGTTCTCGCGCACGCTGAGAGCGCCGAAAGGCTGCACGATCTGGAAGGTGCGCACGAGGCCCAGCCGGCAAATGCGGTGCGGAGCCATGCCGGTGATCTCGCGGCCGTCGAACTTGACGCTGCCGCCGTCGGGCCGGGCGAAGCCGGCGATGATGGCGAACAGGGTCGTCTTGCCGGCGCCGTTGGGCCCGATCAGCCCGGTGATGCGCCCGGCCTGTACTTCGAGCGAGGCTTGCGATACCGCCAGCAGGCCGCCGAAACGCTTGGAGATATCGCTGATTTCAAGAACGGCCACGCAGCAGCCCCATCAAGCCGTTCGGCAGGAAACGCAGGATCACCAGCAACAGAACGCCGAATGCCAGCAGGTTGACGCCCGGCTCCTTGCCCAGCAGCAGGCTGGTGAGTTCGGCAAGCGAGCCCAGCGCAACCGCGCCGATCAGCGGGCCGAGCACGGTCCCCGCGCCGCCGATGAGCGGAGCCAGCAGCGCGTTCACGGACATGGCCGGGCCGTAGCCGACGTGCGAGTCGACGAACAGGTAGTACTGGATGTAGAACACACCCGCCATCGCCGCCATGGCGCCCGACAGCGTGATCGCGGCCAGCTTGATGCGGAACGCGTTGATGCCCAGGGCGCGCGCCGCGTCCTCGTTCTCGCGTATCGCGAGCAGGTAGGCGCCGAAGCGCGAGCGCTCCACTCGCCAGGTCAGCGCGTAGGCCAGGACTACCAGCAGCAGGATGGCGTAGTAGAACCAGCTGCGGTCGGCGAACTGCAGGTTGGCCGCGCCGGGCTTCATCGGCACCAGCATGCCGAAGCCCGAGCCGGTGAAGTCCCAGGCGTTCGCAAGCACTCGAAACACCTCGGCGAAGGCCAGCGTCACCAGGGCGAAGTACGAGCCGCGCAGCCCGTAGCGAAACGAGAGGGCGCCGATGAAGGCGCCGACCAGCGCGCCGGCCGCCACCGCGATCGCGGCGCTGGTCCAGGCGTCCAGGCCAAGGCGCACCTGGAGCACCGCGCTCACATAGGCGCCGGTGCCGAAGAACACCGCATGGCCGAAGGAGACCTGGCCGCCATAGCCGCCGAGGATGTTCCAGCTCTGCCCGAGCAGCGCGAAGAAAAGCGTGGTGGTCCAGAAGCCGAGCCAGAAGCGCGACTCGACGAATAGCGGCAGCACCAGGAAGAAAACAATGATGACCAGCAGGATTTTTTTCACGCGCGCTGGCCGAACAAGCCGGTCGGGCGGAACAGCAGCACCAGGATGAAGATCACGAAGATGCCGATCTGCCCCAGGCTCTCGCCCAGCAGCAGGCCGCTGTAGGCCTCGACTATGCCGAGCACCATGCCGCCGACCAGCGCGCCGATGAAACTGCCCATGCCGCCGAGCACCACCGTGGTGAAGGCGATCAGCACGAAGGCATTGCCCACCTGCGGGGTGACGTAGAAGGTCGGCAGCAGGAGGCAGGCCGCGATCGCCACTACCGCGCTGCCCAGGCCGAAGCTGAGCGCGAAGATGTGCTCGACGTTGATGCCGACGATGCGTGCGCCCTGCCGCTCTTTCGACACTGCGCGAATCGCCTTGCCCGCGTCGGTGCGCGTCATCAGCAGCCAGAACAGGATGCCGATCAGCACCGCCGCCCCGAGCGCGATCAGCTTGGGCAGCGCCACCGCGGTGACGCCAACGTCGACGAAGACCTGCGCGTACCCGACGTCGATGGTGCGGGTGTTGGAGGTCCACAGGTACAGCGCCAGGTTGTCGATGATGATCGACAGCCCGAGGGTGACCAGGAGCACGTTGGTGTCCTTGCCAAAGCTGACCGGGGCGATCACGTAGCGCTGCAGCAGGTAGCCGCCGGCGAAGAACGCCGGCGCGAGGATCAGGACGGCGAGGTAGGGATCGACGCCGCCCAGAGTGAAAAGGAAGAACCCCGCGTACAGCGCCAGCATCAGGATGCTGCCGTGCGCGAAGTTGATGATGTGCAGCACGCCGTAGACCAGCGCGAGCCCCAGCGCGACCAGCGCGTAGATCGCGCCGACGGTCAGCCCGTTGAGGCCGACCGCCAGCAGGATGACCGGATCGAGCAGTCCCGCCTCAGACGGCCGGGATCGGGAACACCGCCTTCGCCGACGCGAACTGGGTCGGCTGGATCACCTCGACCGCCATCTTCTGCACCTGGGTGGTGATCGGCTGCGCGCCCTGGTTCTGCCCGTCGACGAACTTGGTCGGGCCGTACGGCATGACGTGGTCCTCGAAGGTCGAGGCGGCCATCGCCTGCGTGAGCTTGTCGCGGTCGGCCGACCTTGCGCGCTCGAGGGCGTCGGCGATCAGCAGCACGCCGCAGTAGTCCAGCATCACCTCGTAGGTCAGGTCGACGTTGGCCTTCTCCAGCGCGGCGACGAACTGCTTGGTCTTCGCCTTTTTCGGGTCGACCCAGTGGTTGGTATCCATGATGTACTGCGCCGCGGCGTTGTATTCGCGGATGAACTTCATGTTCGAGGCGCCGCCGCCGATGACCGAGTAGATACCCTTCATCGGCACCTTGTGCTGGTGGATGGAGCGCGCCAGCAGCGTGTACTCGTTGAGGTAGCTCGACGGCACGATCAGGTCCGGCTTGGCCGAGCGCAGGCGCAGGCCGATGTTGGTGAAGTCGCGCGTCGGCGTCGGGTGCGCGATCGTGTCCAGCACCTGGAAGCCGCGCTTGGGCAGCTCCGCGGCGAGGAACTTGGCCAGGCCGGAGCCGAAGGCGCCGTCCTCGTGCACCAGCATCACGGTCTTCGCCGGCGTGCCGGCGGCCTTGTTGATGGCGTCGAGGTTGTCGAGCGCGACGTCGGTGATGCGCTTGAATCCCGGGCTGAAGCGGAACACGCCGTACAGGCCGCGCGAGGTGATCTGGTCGGATACCGGGCCGTCGACCATGAACGGCACCTTGTTGCGCGCCGACGCCTGCGTCGCGGTGAGCGCGATGCCGCTGGCGTAGCCGCCGAGGAAGCAGGCAATCCCCTGCTCCGAGAGCTTGTCCACTTCCGCTACGGCGGCCTCCGGCTTCGATTGGGAGTCGCCGGCCACCAGCTCGATCTTCGCCCCGCCCAGCGACTTGATGCCGCCGCGCGAGTTGATCTCGTCGGCCGCCAGCCTGGCGCCGGCCATGGACTGCTGGCCGTTGTAGGCGAACATGCCGGTCATCGGGAAGATCAGGCCGATCTTCACCGTCTTGGGGTTTGATTGCCCGAGGACCAGACCCGGAAAACCCGCCAGGGTGGTCGCCGCAGCCGCGGCGCGCAGCACCTCGCGCCGCTTGGCGCGAAACTTCTGTTTGCTCGATTCGATTGCCATTTTCTGCCTCCTCCGGAAGAAATTCGATTCTACACATGCGTAAACGCGCGGCGCCCCGTCCGGAGCTCCCAACGGTGGTATCTTGGCCCGTATGACGATGACCAAGAGGTTGCGCGATCTGCTGGCGCGGCCGAAGCCGTTGATGGCGCCGGGCGCCGCCGACGCGCTCACCGCCCGCCTGATTGCGAAGCAGGGATTCGAGGCGATCTACATGACCGGCGCGGGCACCACCGCCGTGCGCCTGGGCATGCCCGACGTCGGCCTCCTGACCATGGGCGAGATGGTCGACAACGCCCAACGCATCGCCGAGGCTTCGCAGCTGCCTCTGGTGGCCGACGCCGATACCGGCTACGGCGGCCCGATGAACGTGCAGCGCACGGTGCGCGCGTACGAGCGCGCCGGCGCGGCCGGCATCCACGTCGAGGACCAGCAGTGGCCCAAGCGCTGCGGCCACCTCGCCGGCAAGTCGATCATCCCGGTCGAGGAGATGGTGGCGAAAATCCGCGCCGGGCTCGACGCTCGCCACGACGCGGACTTCGTCCTGATCGCGCGCACCGACGCGCTGGCAGTGGAAGGCTTCGAGCGCGCCATCGAGCGCTGCAAGCGCTACGAGGAGGCCGGCGCCGACGTGATCTTCCTCGAGGCGCCGTCGAAGATGGAGCACCTGGCGGCGATCCCGAAGGCCTTCGGCAAGCCGACCCTCTACAACATGGCGTCCAGCGGCAAGACGCCGTTCCTGCCGATCGACGAGATCGGCCGCCTCGGCTTCAGGCTGGTGATCTATCCCAACTTCGCCCTGCTCGCGGCCATTACCGCGATCACGAAGACGCTCGGCGAGCTCAAGCGCACCGGCTCGATCGCCGAGGTGGCGAAGAACATCGCCAGCTTCCAGGAATTCTTCGACCTGGTCGGCATGCGGGAAGTGCAGGAAGCCGAGGCGAAGTACGGCGTGGACGAGAAAACGCGCGTCGCATACTGAGCCATGGGCAGGACGCTGTACGACAAGATCTGGCGGGCCCACACGATCGCCGAAGGCGACGACGGCCAGACCCTGCTGCACGTCGCCCGCCACCTGGTGCACGATGGCTCGGTGCACGCCTTCGAGTTCCTGCGCGACCGCGGCCTGAAGGTGCGCCGGCCCGACCAGGCCTTCGCCACGCCCGACCACGGCGTCTCCACGCTGGTGCACAAGGTGAACGCGATCGCGGACCCGGAGCAGCGCCGCGTGGTCCAGCTGCTGGACGGCAACACGCGCCAGCACGGCATCGTGCATTTCTCGCTCGACGATCCGCGCCAGGGCATCGTGCACGTGGTCGGCCCCGAGCAAGGCATCACCCTGCCCGGCATCGTGCTCATGTGCGGCGACTCGCACACCTCGACGCACGGCGCGCTCGGCGCGCTCGCCTTCGGCGCCGGCGCGAGCGAAATCACGCACGTGCTCGCCACGCAGGCCAGCTGGCAGCGGCGCTCCAAAACCATGCGCATCCGGGTGGAGGGAACGCTGCCCGCCGGCGTCACCGCCAAGGACGTGATCCTCGCCATCATCGCGCGCGTGGGGGCGAACGGGGCGGTCGGCCACGTCATCGAGTACGCCGGCTCCGCCATTCGCGCCATGTCGATCGAGCAGCGGCTGACGGTGTGCAATATGTCGATCGAGGCAGGAGCGCGCGCCGGAATGGTGGCGCCCGACGAGGCCACCTACGCCTATCTCAAGGGCCGCCCCTTCGCTCCGCAAGGCGAGGCGTGGGAGCGCGCCCTGGCCTACTGGAAAACACTGCCGTCGGATTCCGACGCGGTTTTTGATGCGGAAATCGAGCTGGATGCCACCCGGCTGGCGCCGATGGTGACATGGGGCAACAGTCCGGAGGACGCGTTGCCGGTCACCGAACGCGTGCCGGACCCGGCCGCGGAAAAGGATCCCGAGCGAAAGGCATCCATGGAGCGCGCGCTGAAGTACATGGGCCTGACTCCGGGGATGGCGCTCACCGACATCGCGGTGGACCAGGTCTTCATCGGCTCGTGCACCAACGCGCGCATCGAGGACCTGCGCGCCGCCGCGCAGGTCGCCAAAGGCGGCAAGGCGAGAGTGCCTACGATAGTCTCGCCGGGCTCCACCCAGGTAAAGCTCGCCGCCGAAAAAGAAGGCCTCGACCGCATCTTCCGCGATGCCGGCTTCGAGTGGCGGGAGTCGGGCTGCTCGATGTGCGTCGGCATGAACGGCGACCTGGTGGCTGCGGGCAAGCGCTGCGCTTCCACGTCGAACCGCAATTTTGTCGGCCGCCAGGGCAAGGGCAGCCGCACTCACCTGCTCTCGCCCGCGATGGCGGCCGCCGCAGCGCTCACCGGGCGGATCACCGACGTGAGGAAACTCTGATGGAACCCTTCGTCGTCCTGGAAGGCGTCGCCGCGCCGATCGACCAGTCGAAGGTCGACACCGACCAGATCCTGCCGGCGCGCTTCCTGCGCCGGCCGCGCAAGGAAGGCTACGGCTCGTTCCTGTTCCGCGACTTGATGGACAACCCGAAGTTCGTGCTCAACCAGGCGGCGTACCGCGAGGCGAAGATCCTGGTCGCCGACCGCAACTTCGGCGGCGGCTCGAGCCGCGAGCAGGCGCCGTGGGCGCTCTCCGACTACGGCATCCGCTGCGTCATCGCTGTCGATTTCGGCGACATCTTCTATCTCAATTCGCTGAAGAGCGGAGTCTTGCCGGTCGCGCTTGATTTCCAGATTTGTTTTAATTTGAGAGAACAACTACATCGTCGGCCGGGAGCGACCATCAGGGTCGACTTACCGGCGCAGACCGTCACTGGCCCGGACGGCAGCACCTACCGCTTCGCGATCGACGGCTTCCGCAAGAAGTGCCTGCTGGAGGGCCTCGACGACATCGGCATCACCCTGCAGCACGAGGCCGCGATCGCGGCGTTCGAGACCCAGTACCGCAAACGCTTTGATTGGCTATTCCATGGAAACGTCTGACAAGACCGCCCGCCAGCTGTTCGAGGATGTGAAGCGCAATCCCACGCGCAAGCGCTTCGGCTTCGGCCGCAAGCCCGCGCTGATCAACGTCGACCTGCAGAAGGCCTACACCAAGGTCGGCGAATTCATCACCGCCTACGAGACCAACCCGAAGCAGCTCGATTATGTGAACCAGCTCGCTGCCGCCTTCCGCGCGAAGAGCCTGCCGGTGGTGTGGACCTACGTCGCCTACATGGAGTCCGGAGAGGACTGCGGCGTATGGGGCACGCGCACCAACACGCCCGACTCGCTGCAGAACATAAAGGTCGGCTCGCGCCGCTCGGAGTTCGACGACCGGCTGCAGGTCGACCGTCAGCGCGACATCATCGTCAACAAGCGCATGGCCTCGGCGTTCCACGAGACGAACCTGCAATCGGTCTTTACCTTCCACGGCGTCGATACGGTGGTGGTCACCGGCGGCTCCACCTCGGGCTGCGTGCGCGCCACGATCGTGGACGCGCTCTCGCGCAGCTACCGCTGCATCGTTCCCGAGGAATGCGTCGCGGACAAGCACGAGAGCCCGCACTTCGCCAACTTGTACGACATCGCGCTCAAGTATGGAGATGTCATTCCGGTGCAGGAAGCATTGGATTTTTTGAAAAGCTACAAATAAAAAGAGCATGAAGCGCGATCCCGGGTACTACGACTACCTGCCGTACAACAAGCGGCCGAAGATCGAGTGGCCGAACGGCGCGCGCGTGGCGTTCTGGGTAGCGCCCAACATCGAGTTCTACGAGCTCGAGCCGCCGAAGAACCCGACGCGCATCTCCTGGCCCCGCCCGGTGCCCGACGTACTCGCCTACTCCTATCGCGACTACGGCAACCGCGCCGGCTTCCAGCGCATGATGGAGGCGATGGACCGCTGCGGCGTGCGCGGCAGCGTGTCGCTCAACGTGGCGCTGTGCGAGCACCACCCGGAGATCATCCGGGCCTGCGCCGAGCGAGGCTGGGAGTTCTATTCGCACGGCACCTATAACACGCGCTACACCTTCAACATGAGCGAGGCGCAGGAGCGCGCGCTGATCCAGGACTCGATCGACACGATCAAGAAGCACACCGGGCAGAAGCTCGACGGATGGCTGGCGCCGGCGCTCTCCTACACCGAGAACACGCTGCACCTCGTGGCCGAGATGGGACTCACCTACGTCTGCGACCTGTTCCACGACGACCAGCCCGGGCCCGTCAAGGTGCGCAAGGGCCGCCTCACCAGCATCCCTTATTCGCTGGAGATGAACGACGCCATCTCCTTCACCGTCAACTGGGTAACGCCGCGGCACTACGGCGACATCATCCGGCGCCAGTTCGACCGCCTCTACGCCGAGGGCGCGGAGTCGGGCACCGTCATGTGCATCCCGCTGCACCCGTACCTCATCGGCCAGCCGTACCGCATGAAGGCCTTCGAGGAGGCCCTCGCCTACATCACCGGCCACGACAAGGTGTGGCTCGCCACCGGGCGCGAGATAGCGAAGCACTTCCACGACCACTACTACGATGCGTTCGCCAAGGCGTCGGAGCCGATCCATGATTTCTGACGACTACTTGAAATATCCGAAGCGGCGCTATGGCATGGACCATGACCGCTACGACTGGTCCGAGCTTTCGAAGAGGAAGCCGATCCAGTGGCCCGGCGGCGCGCGCATCGCGCTGTGGGTCACGGTTTCGCTGCAATGGTTCCCGCTCGACCAGCAGGGCAAGCCGTTCAAGCCGCTCGGCTCCCTGCAGACCGCCTATCCCGACCTGCGCCACTACACGCTGCGCGACTACGGCAACCGCGTCGGCATCTACCGCATCATGAAAGCGCTCGAGCGCCACGCCATCCGTCCCAGCGCGCCGGTGAACGCCGCCGTCGCCGTGCGCTATCCGTCGCTGGTCCGCGAGATCGCGTCGAAGGGCTGGGAGCTCGTCGGCCATGGCCTCGACATGGATCGCCTGCACTACGAAGGCATGCCCGACGAGGCGGCGGCGATCACGCGCAGCCTGGAAACCTTGCGCAAGTTCGGCAAGGTGCGCGGCTGGCTGTCGCCGGCCAAGTCCGAGTCGCACCAGACGCTGGATCTCCTCGCCCAGGCAGGCATCGAGTACGTGTGCGACTGGGTGAACGACGACCTGCCCTTCCCGATGCGGGCGGGCGGCCGCGCGCTGCACGCCATGCCGCACTCGAACGACATCGAGGACGCCACCATCCTGCTCGGCTTCAAGCATGACGAGGACGAGCTGCGCGACCAGTGGATCGACCACTTCGACCTGCTCTACGACGAGGCGGCGGCGCGCGGCGGGCGCATCATGGTGCTGCCGCTGCATTCCTGGGTGATCGGCCATCCCTATCGCATCGGCACGCTGGAGACCGTCCTGGCCCACATCATGAAGCGGCCGGGCATCTGGCCGGCGACCGGCGCGGAAATCCTCGACGCCTGGAAAAAAGCGGCGGCGTGAAGATCCAGGTCGTCGTTGTCGGCGCGGGCGCCTGTGGCCTCACCGCGGCGCTCGCGGCGCGCGATGCCGGCGCCGAAGTCCTGGTCCTCGAGCGCGACGCCTCGCCTTCGGGGTCGACAGCCCTCTCCTCCGGCTTCATTCCGGCCGCGCCGACGCGTTTCCAGCGCGGCAACGATTCGGCCGGGCTGATGGCGTCAGATATCCAGCGCAAGAACCATGGCGAGGCCGATCGCAGGATCGTCGACGCCGTGTGCCGCGCCTCCGGGCCCACCATCGAATGGCTTGCGGACAAGCACGCCATTCCGTTCCAGCTCGTCGAGGGCTTCCTCTATCCCGGCCACAGCGTGGAGCGCATGCATTGCGTGCCGCAGAAGACCGGCGCCGCGCTGATGGCTTGTCTGTTGAATGCCTGCAGGGACGTCGACATCCTCACCTCCGCCCGCGTTTCCCATATAGACGACAAGGCAGTGAAATTCGAGCGGCCGGATGGCTCGAAGGAGGACGTCGAGTACGGCTCTCTGGTGCTCGCCTGCTCCGGCTTCGGCGGCAACCCCGCGATGGTCAGGCAGCACCTGCCGGAGATCGCCGACGCGCTCTACTTTGGCCACACTGGTAACCAGGGCGACGCGCTGCGCTGGGGCGAACAGCTCGGCGCCGCGTCCGCCGGCATGACCGCCTACCAGGGCCACGGCTCGGTCGCCACGCCGCACGGCATCCTCGTCACCTGGGCACTGATGATCGAAGGCGGCATCCAGGTCAACGAAACCGGCGAGCGCTTCGCCAACGAGCACGCCGGCTATTCGGAAGCCTGCCTTCCCGTGCTGCGGCAGCCTGGCGGCGTCGCGTGGTGCGTCTACGACGAGCGATTGCACCAGCTCGGGCTGACCTTCCCCGACTACCAGGAAGCCCATCGCGCCGGCGCCGTAAAGCTGAACCCTGCCTTTCCTTCTCTGCAAAAGACGCTCGACGAAGTGCAAAGGCTCGCGGCGACCGGAGGACAAGATCGATTCGGCAGAAGCTTCTCGGGCAAGCCTGCGCTAGCTCCGCCCTACTATGCAATCAAAGTCACTGGCGCCCTGTTCCATACGCAAGGAGGCCTCGTAGTGGACGAGCGCGCTCAGGTGCTGGATCGCGCCGGAAGGCCGCTGCCGAATCTATTCGCCGGCGGAGGCGCGGCATGCGGTCTGTCGGGCAACCATGTGTGGGGCTATCTCTCCGGCAATGGGCTGCTCAGCGCCGTGGTGCTCGGAAGGATCGCGGGCGCCGGAGCCGCTGCGTGAGGATTCTTCTAGCCTTGCTTGTTCCGATGATCGCTCACGCGCAGGCGCCTTTGGACCGCGAGCTGATCGCCGCCGCGGAGCGCGGCGACCTGCCG
>Ga0097621_100000443_pt1 | contig 28991 bp, 13 predicted proteins | sample KBSMisM72_FD_73165 | JGI IMG/M metagenome (GOLD analysis project Ga0097621, IMG submission 73165) | Miscanthus rhizosphere microbial communities from Kellogg Biological Station, Michigan, USA - KBS Miscanthus M7-2 (version 2) (version 2) | ecosystem: Host-associated > Plants > Roots >... | reverse complement strand
GTACTTCTGATCGCGTGCGCGAATGTCGCGAACCTGTTGTTGACGCGCGCGAGCTCGCGCAGAAAAGAGATTGCCGTCCGCGCAGGACTCGGCGCGAACCGTTGGCGTATCGCGCGGCAGTTGTTGACTGAAGCCGTGATGCTGTCGCTCGTTGGTGGAACGCTCGGCGTTTTGGTCGCGTGGTGGGGAACGAAGGCGCTGGTAGCGTTGAGTCCGCCCGCGCTCATAGATCTTAACCGCGTCAACGTCAGTCTGCCGGTCCTTGGATTTACGCTCGGATTGTCACTCATCACGGGCATCGTGTTTGGGCTCGTTCCCGCACTCGATGCAACGCGCTTCGATTTGCAGGGCTCGCTTAAAGAAGGCGGCAAGAGTGTTGGCGGCGCTACCGGCAGCAATCGGGTGCGGAGTCTCTTTGTCGTGACGCAAGTGGCGCTCGCGCTCGTGTTGTTGGTAGGTGCAGGCCTATTGGTTAAGAGTCTGAAGCGGCTTCAAGCGGTTGACACCGGATTCAATGCCGACAATCTGCTGACCGTGCGCGTGAGTCTACCGGTGGGCAAGTACGACACGGACCAGAAACGTATTGCATTTTTCAAACAAGCAAGAGAACAGATGAAAGCGATTCCGGGTGTCGAAGCTGTTGGCGCAATCAACACGCCGCCGTTTACCGGTCTTTATTCCGGTACGACCGTCGACGTTGACGGACAGAAGTTGCCGCCCGATCAGGAACTCAAGACAGGAGTGTGTGTGACTGACGCAAACTACTTCGATGCGATGCAGATTCCATTGAAGCTCGGCCGTCTTTACACCGAGCAGGAAGCGACTGAAATGCGTCACGTCGTGGTCGTCAACGAAACCTTCGTGAAGAAAAATCTCGGCGGACAGAATCCGCTCGGACACCACGTCACGATCTACATGAAAGACGACAACGTGCCGAGTGAAATTATCGGTGTTGTCGCAGATCATAAACATCTTGGCCTCGATATCCCGGTCGAGCCGGTGGCGTACTGGCCTCATCCCGAACTGGTTTATCCGGGAATGACGTTGATGTTGCGGACGCGCGGTGATGCGAACGCGGTGGCGTCTTCGGCGCGTAACGTGATTCACACTCTCGATCCACAGCAACCGATCGGTGAAGTCAGCACGATGGAAACGTTGTTATCGACTTCTGTCGCGCGAGCACGGTTCAGCGCGTCGTTGTTGACCGTGTTTTCGATTCTCGCACTCGTGATGGCGGCGGTTGGGATCTACGGCGTGATGTCGTACTCGGTGTTGCAGCGCACGCATGAGATCGGCGTGCGAATGGCGCTCGGCGCGCAACGCTACGACGTGTTGAAGCTCATGGTGAAGCAGGGGGTTGTGCTTGGAGTCGTGGGCGTGGTGGTGGGATTAGGTGCGTCATTTTTATTGACGAGATTGATGGCGACGCTGCTATTCGGTGTGACTGCGACTGATACGGCGACGTTCGTGATTGTTTCCGCGGGATTGTTTTTGGTGACGTTGATTGCGTGTTATGTGCCGGCGCGACGGGCCACGAAAGTGGATCCGTTGAAGGCGCTCCGTTACGAGTAGAGAGTATTGCCAATTGCCAATTGTCGATTGTTTTGAATTCGGCCTTAGAAATTGGCAATCGGCAATTGGAAATCGGCAATGACAGAACGTACTTGGCATTTTGATCCGGGCTACACGACTGTCGAATTCGTGATCCGAAATTTGTGGTTCAACGTGCGTGGAAGATTTCGAGATCTCGAAGGCCGGATCGTTTTGGATGAGAGTGACATTGCGCGCTCTTCTGTCAATGCCACGCTCAAAGCTGCAAGTATCGATACCGGAAACAAACGTCGTGACGCGCACCTGCTGCTGAAGGATTTTTTCGACGTGGAGAAGTTTCCCGAGATTGAGTTCACGAGTACCAGTATCCGGCGCGGTCGGGATCGCGATTCGTTGGATCTCGATGGGAATTTGAGGATCAAAGACAAGACGGTGCCGGTTTCGCTGTCGGTCAACGAGATGGATCGCAGCCGCTCGCCGAATGGCGAAGAGTTTGTCTACTACAGCGCGACCACCGAACTGGATCGTTGCGCTTTCGGCATCAACTACGGACGCGGATTCATCGGCCGCCGCTTGCAGGTCACCATCAACGTGCAAGCCTGTGATAGTTCAAAAGTGAGGAGATAATAATGAAGTTGCTCAAACATTCTCTCAAGGCGCGAGTGTTCTGGCTGCTCGCTTCGTGCTTAGCCTTGCTCATTTCGTCGCCGTTGCCCGGACTCCAGGCTCAGAAGAGCCGTGATGACAATCAAAACACTACGACCTGGATAATCCAGGACGACGGAGAGAAACGTCGTTTAGAAATTCGCGGCAAGGCCGAGTTCTCTGACGATTACACCGACATCACGTCCGTGTCGGAAGGCGGGTGGGTTATCGTCGAAGAGGTTCATCAGGGGCAATCACGTCGCTACGAAGTCAGACGTGACGGCGCCGGACAAATCACGCGAGCATTTTATCTAAACGGTACCGCGCGCCCGCTGGATGAGAATTCGAAGACCTGGCTTGCTAAGTTTGTACTCAACGCCGTTCGCCAGGGAGGCTTCGATGCAGAGAAGCGAGTAAAAACAATCCTGGCCCAGCGTGGTGTTGCCGGTGTCCTTGCCGAGATCACTGAGATCTCGAGCGACTACGCAAAACGTCTCTATTTCGACCAGCTCATCAAACAGGGAAACCTTAACGCGGCGGCAATGCGTGATGTGTTGCGCCAGGCGGCCCGCGAAATCTCTTCCGATTACGAACAGGCGCAATTGTTGATAAATGCTGCACCGCTGCTTACGGGCAAGGATGTTGCGATGCAACCGTACTTCGATGCGGTCGCAACGCTCAAATCCGATTACGAACACAGTCGCGTGCTCAAAAAACTCCTGAATCAGGAGATGACGAGTAGTGCGTTGCAGGTGCTGGTCGCTTCCTCAACCAAGAGCATCTCTTCTGATTACGAGCGTCGCGGTGTGTTGAGTGCGCTTGCCAAGACAAAGATTCAAAGTGAAGAAGTGTTGCGGATGTTGCTCGACTCGGCGACGGAGATGTCTTCGGACTATGAGAAGGCGACCCTGCTCGTTGAAGTTTCAAACGCTTACACCGGTGATTCGCGTTTGAAGAGTGCGTTCCTGAAGGCAGTTGAGACGATCAAGTCGGATTACGAGCGAGGAAGGGTTTTGTCCACGCTGCTCAAGAATAAACAGATCGGGTAACGCGGATCAGACGGATCTTCGAGCCGGATTGACACGGATCAGACTATGGAAAACTTAATTAAAGATGTTAGGTATGGCGTTCGGATGTTGATGAAGAATCCGGGCGTGACGCTGGTGGCGGTGATCACTTTGGCGCTGGGGATTGGGGCGAATACCGCGATCTTTAGTGGCGTCAGTGCGTTTTTGATGAAGCCGCTTTCGGTGCCTAATCCGGGCGGCCTCGTTCGCCCGATGGAGATCGCCGAAGACCGCGGTATGACTGATGACTTTTCTTACCCCGATTTCGCTGACTATCGCGATCAGAGCACTTCGTACGCGGGACTTGCTGCCGAAGACATGACGCAGGCGGCGATCAATGCTGAGAACCAGAACGACGTCATCTACGGACAGGTGGTTTCGGCCAACTACTTCGATGTCCTCGAGGTCAAGCCGATTCTCGGTCGAACGTTCTTGCCGGACGAAGACAAGAACGTCGGCGGGAATGCGGTCGTGGTGTTGAGCCATAGCTTCTGGCAGCGACGGCTGGCCTCAGATCCAAACATCGTCGGGAAGACGGTCGAACTCAACAATCGAGCCTATCAGGTGATTGGTATCACGCCGGAATATTTTGTCGGATCGAAGTTTGCGCTCGCACTCGACTTCTGGGCGCCGATCTCTATGGCTGAGGACCTGCGCCGCAATCCCGGCATCCTCAAGGAGCGTGGCTCACATTGGATGACTGTCATCGGCCGTCTTAAACCCGGCGTTTCGCTATCACAGGCGTCTGCCGAGATGAACGCTATCGCAACGCGTTTGAACCAGGCCTATCCTGACAATCGCGCCTTCACCACACAGGCACAGGTCTTCACAGAGCTTGATGGTCGCTGGGAAGAGGACGGTACCGTCTTCAAGAGTGCCGGCGCGATCGCGATGGCCATCGTCGGCTTCGTGCTGCTGATCGCGTGCGCGAACGTTGCGAATCTGATGCTCGCGCGGGCCGCGGCACGTCGCAAGGAGATCGGCATTCGTCTCGCGCTCGGAGCTAGTCGGACACGCCTCATCCGGCAGCTTCTCACCGAAAGTGTTTTGCTTTCGATACTCGGCGGTGGACTCGGACTGTTACTCGCTTTCTGGGTGACGGATCTGATGCAGGCGTTTGTGCCCGTCCTCGAATACAAGATCGTCGACAACTTCTTTGCACTCGATTCGCGCGCGCTCGTTTTCACGCTCGTTATTTCGTTGGCGACGGGCCTCGTGTTTGGGCTCGCGCCGGCGTGGCATTCTTCAAATCCGGACGTCGTGCCTGTGCTCAAAGGCGATCCGGAACATGCACGTCGAGGGAAGAGAAGAGCGTTTAGTTTGCGAAACATGTTGGTGGTGGCGCAGGTCGCATTGTCGCTGGTGGTGTTGGTTTGCGGCGGTCTCTTCATCAAGAGTTTTCGTAAAGCGCAGACGATGGATCCGGGTTTCAGCAACGACAAAGGGCTGATGGTTTCGTTGAGCCCGCTCCTCGTCGGGTACGAAGAAGAGCAGAGCCGGATTTTCTACAAGCAGGTACTCGAGCGCGTGTCGCACGTGCCCGGCATTGAGGCAGCTTCATACACGTTAACACTTCCACTCGGCGACAGTTCGAACTCCAGTGGTCCAATTCTCAAAGAAGGTGAGACTCTGGCTCGCGGAAGTGCCGGCCTGAACATCATGAATAACGTCGTCAGTCCGGGGTACTTCAAAACGATGCAGATTCCTTTTGTCGAGGGCCGCGATTTTGACGATCGCGACACCACCAAAACGAAGCGCGTGATCGTCATCAATCAACGGATGGCCGAGATGCTCTGGCCAGGGGAAAGTGCCGTCGGCAAACGCATCTTTGTCGGCACTGACGGCAAGTACCAATTGGAAGTGATTGGAGTAGTCAAGACTGGTAAATACCGCACGTTGGCTGAAGATCCTAAGCCGTTTTACTACGCTTCGATGGACCAAAGGCGACCGATGACGATGTCGCTCGTGATGCGGCCCAATGTCGATCCGGTTTCCCTCGTGGGTGCGGTTCGCGGCGAAGTTGCGGCCCTCGATCGTCGCGTGCCGGTGTTTGCCGTAAAGACGATGGACCAGCACAAGACGTACGCGCTCTGGGCGCCAAACATGGCGGCAAGTTTTTCACTCGCGTTTGGCGTAGTGGCGATCCTCTTGAGCGCCGTCGGGCTCTACAGCGTGATGGCCTATGTCGTCTCGCAACGCACGCGCGAGGTCGGCATTCGCATGGCGCTCGGTGCAAATCGCGGCGACGTGATGAAGATGATCACGCAACAGGGAATGCGGCTGGCGGCAGTCGGCGTGGGGATCGGGTTGTTGCTGTCACTCGCCCTCGCGAAGGTTTTGTCGTCGCTGCTGATCGGTATCAGCGGTTACGACGTAACCACATTTGTGCTCGTTCCGGCGCTGCTCGCGTTTGTGGCGCTCGTCGCGTGTTATCTACCCGCGCGGCGCGCGACGAAAGTCGATCCGCTCGTGGCACTCAGATATGAATGAGTTTATTGCCGATTTCCGATTGCCGATTGCCGATTGCCGATTTTATCAGGCGGCATGGTAATCAAATCGGCAATCGGCAATTGGCAATTGGAAATAAAATTATGGATTCTCTAATCAAAGACATTCGCTATGCGGTTCGTGGGTTGATCAAGCGGCCGGGGTTTGTGGCTATCGCTGTGATCACCCTGGCGCTCGGGATTGGCGCCAATACAGCGATTTTCAGCCTCGTGAATACGGTGCTGCTGCGCTCGTTGCCTGTCGATCGTCCCGGAGAGATCGTTTCGGTTGCTGTGCGTGCGAAAGGCGACTCTATGTCAGCCTTCTCGTATCCGAATTACAAGGACTTCCGCGATCGCAACGAGGCGCTTTCGGGCCTGCTGGTCTACCGCTTCGCGCCGCTGAGCCTGAGTCGCGGCGGCGTTAACGAACGCATCTGGGGTTACGAGGTCTCCGGAAATTATTTCGACGTCCTCAACGTGAAGGCAATTCACGGCCGCACGTTTCTTCCCGAAGAAGACAAGACGAAACTCGCGGCGCCGGTCATCGTCCTCAGTTACGACTGCTGGCAGCGACGCTTTGGTGGTGATCCCGGTCTGGTTGGCCGAGACGTGATGCTAAACAATCACCAGTTCAAAGTGATCGGCATCGCGCCGGAAGGTTTCAAGGGGACCGAGTTCGTCTACTCGCCCGATATGTGGTTGCCGGCTTCGATGATGGAATGGGTCGAGCCGGGAGCGAACTGGATCGACAATCGCAATGCGAAGAATTGGTTCGCCATCGGACGTCTCAAGAGTGGTTTCAATGCACGCCAGGCAGAAGCATCACTCAATCTGCTGAGCCAGCAACTCGCCAAAGAATATCCCGATAGTAACGAAGGACAGACGATCAGAGTTGAGCCACCGGGATTCATCCTGCCCGATCTGCGTGGTGCTGCCGTCAGCTTTACGTGGATCATGATGGCGGCTGTTGGTCTGGTGTTGCTCGTCACCTGCACGAACCTCGCAGGTTTAATGCTCGCGCGTGCAACCGATCGCCGCAGAGAGATCGCGATCCGTCTCGCGATGGGCGCGAACCGTTTACGTTTGATCCGTCAACTGCTGACTGAAAGTATTCTGCTTTCGTTTGTGGGTGGCGTCGCCGGTGTGTTGCTTGCGCTTTGGATCCTTAAAGTGCTGCTCGCACTGAAACCCCCGATCGATTTCCCGCTCGCGCTGGACGTTGGTGTCGATTGGCGAGTGCTGCTGTTTTCACTCGTCGTCTCTATAACTGCGGGCGCGGTTTTTGGATTAGCACCGGCATTACAATCCACCCGGCCGAGTCTTGTACGTGCTTTGAAAGACACCGCCGCACAGGGTGGCGCTGTAAAAACTCGTCTGCGCAGCGTGCTCGTGGTGGCACAAATCTCAATATCGCTCGTAGTTCTGATCGCAGCGGGCCTCGTCGTTCGTACCCTGCAACAGTTGCAGGCGATGAACCCCGGTTTCGAAACGCAAAATGGACTCACGATGTCGTTCGATCTCGGTTTGCAGGGCTATGACGAAGCACGCGGCCAGCAGTTCTACCGCCAACTGATCGAGCGTGTGCAGTCGCTGCCAAATGTCGAGTCGGCTGCGGTGACGAACTACATTCCTCTCAGTCTCAACTACAACAGCGCCAATATCTTCGTGGAAGGAAAACCGGCTGAGCGTGGCGAAAACGTGCCGACAGCAATGGTTAGCAGTTCCGGAACAGGCTACTTCAAGACCATGGGCACGCCGATTCTGCAAGGGCGCGAGTTTACGGACCAGGACAATGAGAAGACCGAAAAGGTTGCCGTCGTAAATGAATACTTTGTGCGACGCCTGATGCCCGAACTGCAAAACACGGCTGAAGCTGTCGGCAAGCGCTTCAGTTGGCGAAGCGCTAATGGGCCATTCATCCGGATCGTCGGTGTGGCTAAGGGCGGCAAGTATTTCAACATTGCTGAAGATCCCCGTCCGTTCGCCTGGACGCCGATGATCCAGGATTACAGCTCGGGCGCGATTCTCGTGGTGCGTGCGAAAGGAAATCCGGAAGGACTGATTGGACCAGTTCGCGAACAGGTGTTATCGCTCGATCCGAATCTGCCGCTCTTTGACGTGAAGACATTTACGGAGCACATGAAGTTCGCATTGTTCCCGGCGAAAGTTGCGGCAACAGTGCTTGGCGTGTTTGGGCTCGTGGCGCTCATGCTTGCGGCGATCGGAGTTTACGGAATCACGTCGTATGCAGTTGCGCAACGCACACATGAAATCGGCATCCGGCTCGCGCTCGGCGCGCAATTGCGTGATGTTCTGCGTCTCGTGCTCGGTCACGGATTGAAGCTGACGATGATCGGTGCGGCATTGGGACTGTTCGGCGCCTTTCTCGCTACACGCGCGATCACGAGTGTGTTGTATGGCGTGAGTGCGACTGATCCACTGACTTTTGGCTTTGTTTCGTTCTTGCTGATCGGAGTCGCCCTCGTGGCATGTTATGTACCGGCTCGGCGCGCAACAAAAGTTGAACCGTTAACAGCACTCAGGAATGAGTGAACACGGATGAACACAGATGGAGACACTGATTAAAGATCTAAAGTACGGAGTGCGAAGCTTTCTGAAGCGCCCCGGATTTTTGTTCATCGCCATCTCAACTCTCGCACTCGGTATTGGCGCGACGACGGCGATGTTCACGGTCGTAAACTCAGTGTTGTTGCGTCCGCTGAATTTCCCGGAGCCGGAGCGGGTCGTGCGGTTTCAGGCAATCAATCTGCGGCAGGGGATTACCGAAAGCCCCATGTCCGTACCTGACTTCGTCGACTGGCAGGGGCAGAGCCAGTCGTTCGAACACATCGCGGGATTTTCCACCAACAGTGCGTATCTCCATCTGAGCGACCAAACTGAACGTGTGCCTATTGCGGCAGTGTCGGCCGACTTCTTTCCGATATTCAGGACCAACGCGATTAGTGGCCGCACCGTTCAACCAGATGACACGCGGGACGACGCCGATGGCGTCGTGATCAGTCATGCCTTGTGGCAAAGACGTTTTGGCGGAGCGTCAGATGTCGTAGGGCGAAAGATCAAGATAAATGGCTGGACCGGGACGATTATTGGAATCATGCCGGCCGGCTTCACTTATCCCCGCGACACCGAAATTTGGTGGGGGCAACAGTTCAAGCCGGAAAGGGAGCCTCGTGATAATCGTTATCTTGCCGTCGTGTCCAGGTTGAAGCCGGAAGTTTCGCTGTCGCAAGCGCAAACCGAGATGGACACAATCAGCCAGCGTCTGGCGCAGAGTTATGTTGTGACAAACTCTGATTGGGGCGTTCGACTCACAGAGTTACGTGAGAGTCTGGTAAAGGACTTGAGACCATCACTGCTCGTCCTGCTGGGTGCGGTCGCGTTTGTTTTGCTGATCGCCTGTGCGAATGTTGCAAATCTCCTCTTAGCTCGGGCCGCATCTCGTCAGAAGGAAATTGCGCTGCGGACAGCACTCGGTGCGAGTCGGATGCGCGTTGTCCGACAACTCCTGACAGAGAGCGTGATGCTTTCGGTCGTGAGTGGTTTGGCAGGACTTGGGCTGAGTATCTGGTTGATCAAGCTGCTCGTTGCGATCACGCCACCGAATACACCACGACTCGATGAGATCAGAATCGATCTGCGCGTGTTTGGTTTCACGCTTGCAGTGACTGTCGCAGCCGGTCTTTTGTTTGGACTCGTTCCGGCATTACAAACGTCGCAGCCCGATCTGAATGCGACGCTGAAAGATAGTGGCCAGCGCGGATCGGAAACCGGTGGGCGCAATCGTATCGGTGGATTGTTGATTGTTTCCGAAATCGCGCTCTCGTTCATATTGCTCGCCGGAGCGGGTCTATTGATCAAGAGTTTCATCCACCTCCGAGAAACTAATCCCGGCTTCAATCCGGATCACGTTCTCGTAATGCGTCTATCTATTATGGGTGGAAAGGCTGAACAAAACGCTCAGCGCTACAAGCAGCTAATCGATCAAGTGAAGGCAACACCGGGTGTGCAATCTGCCGCTGCGATATCGAGTCTACCATTGGGAGGCGACACGTGGAATCTGGGGCGTTTCGCGATTCGTGAAGGTCTCCCGCTGACGCCCGACAACGCCACGAGTGTACGGCATCTTTCGATCACCCCTGATTACTTTCACACGCTCCAGATTCCACTTAAAGCCGGTCGTGTTTTTACAGATCACGACAACCTGGAAAGCACCAAAGTCGTGATCGTAAGTGAAACACTGGCGCAGCAGTTGTGGCCGGGCGAAAGCGCGATCGGCAAGCGCCTCATAGACTGGCGTGCTGATAAATTTTTCCGTGAAGTCGTCGGTGTAGTGGGCGATACGAGGCAATCGCTTGATAAACAGCCATGGGAAGAAATGTATGTACCTTATGCGCAAGATGGAGGAATGTGGAGCGATCTGTCGTTTGTTGTGCGCACGAACGGTGATCCGGCTGCGCTTGCAAGCTCCGTGCGCGAAGCGATTCGCTCAGTCGATAAAGACATACCGACCTACAACCTCAAAACAATGAATGACGTTGTCAATATTTCGGCGGCGCCGCGACGGGCTCCGATGTTGTTGTTGACCACATTTGCAGGCGTGGCGATGTTGCTCGCGATGCTCGGAATTTATGGAGTCACTTCGTACTACGTCACGCAGAGAACACATGAGATCGGTGTGCGCATGGCGCTCGGCGCACAGATTGTCGACGTGCTCAAGCTCATATTGAAACGTGCGATGTTGTTGGCCGTTGTTGGCATTGTTATCGGGACTGCCGGTGCAGTTGCGGTGACACGATATATGACGACGTTGCTGTTTGGTGTGAAGCCGATCGATGTGGTGACTTTTGTTGCGGTGGCTTTGGTGCTGGCAGTTGTGGTTCTCGTTGCCGTCATCGTGCCGGCGCGCCGTGCCGCGAAGATCGACCCGCTCGAAGCGCTCAGGTGATTGCCGATTTCCAATTGCCAATTGTGATAGTCACATTTAGAACGCTCGCGGTGTTTCTTCATTGAATCGGCAATTGGCAATTGGAAATTGGAAATTGGAAATAAATCTCATGGAGACATTACTTAAAGACATTCGCTATGGTGTGCGTGGTCTGTTAAAGAGACCCGGATTTACGGTTATTGCTCTCATTACACTGGCGCTCGGAATCGGCGCGAACACGGCGATCTTCAGTGTCGTGAATGCCGTGCTGTTGCGGCCGCTTCAGTTTCGGGATCCCGAACAGTTAGTAGTTGTTTGGGAAGAAGCATCGTTCGCGGGCTTTCCGACAAACACACCCGCTCCCGCCAACTTCGTCGACTGGAAGAATCAGAACCAGTCGTTCGCTGACATGGCGGCTGCTTCTTCGGACAGTTTCAATCTCACCGGCGACGGCGAGCCTGAGCGCATTCAGGCGAATTCAGTTAATGCAAACTTCTTCCAGCTCTTCGGCGTGCAGCCGCTACTCGGTCGCGGCTTTCTTCCCGAGGAGGATCGACCCGGCGGCAACAAGGTTGCGGTGCTTAGCTACAGCCTCTGGCAGAGTCGTTACGGCGGCGACCGCGGCATTATCAATCGCGAGATTCTTCTCAATGGACAGAAGCATACGGTGGTCGGTGTAATGCCGGCAAGTTTTCAGTTTCTCGAGAACGACGTGCGTTTATGGGTGCCGCTCGCGTTGGACCAGGAGGAGCTCGCGAATCGTGGCGGCCACTATCTGCAGGTTGTAGCGCGTTTGAAGCCCGGTGTGGCGTTATCGCAGGCACAGGCAGACATGGATGCCGTGATGCGACGAATTGCTACGGACCATCCTGGCGAGACTTTTGATGGCAAGCTCGGCGCAGTCGTGATGCCGTTGCGCGATCAGTTAGTCGGCCAATCGCGTGGTTCCCTCACGGTTTTGCTCGTCGCAGTCGCTTTCGTGTTGCTGATCGCATGTGCGAACGTCGCCGGTCTCCTGTTGGCGCGCGCGGTTGCTCGCAGGCGCGAGATTGCTTTGCGAATGGCGTTAGGTGCGGCGCGGATTCGCGTTGTGCGTCAACTGCTGACAGAGAGTTTATTGCTGGCCATCGTCGCCGGTGTGCTGGGATCTATTCTGGCGTATGCGAGTTTTACTTTTCTGCAGGGACTCATTCCGGAGCAGATGACTCTGTCGGCGAGTCTGAAGTTAGACGTTCGCATACTCGTCTTCACGCTCGCCATCTCGATCGTTACCGGAGTTATCTTCGGTCTCGTGCCTGCGCTGCAGGCGGCGAAGTTTGATCTTAACGATGCATTGAAGCAGAGCAGTACGCGTGCAACTGCGAGTGGCCGTTTGCGCAGTACGCTGATTGTGTTTGAAGTGGCGCTTTCGATCGTGCTTCTGGTGGGCGCAGGTCTGCTGATTCAAACACTCTTCCAACTCTTCCGCCAGTATTCAGTGCTCGAACCCGAGAAGATTCTGACGATGCGCACGATACTGCCGCGTGAGAAATACAAACAGCCGCAAGTGCGCGACAACTTCTACCAGCAGGTGCTGCAGCGCGTCGAGCATCTGCCGGGTGTTGTGTCGGCGGGTTACAGCACTTCCGTTCCTCTCTCATGGAAAGGTGGCACGAGCGGCTTCTTCCCGGAAGGGACCAAAACGCCGATTTCGGGGATGTCGTACGACGCGAATCATCGTCAGGTTAGTGCTGACTATCTGAAGACGATGAATATCCCGCTGCGTCAGGGTCGTTACTTCGACAGCCACGACAATGCGCAGTCGATGCCGGTTGCGATCATCAACGAGACGATGGCGCGACAGTACTGGCCGGGCGAGAACGCGTTGGGCCGCCGGTTCAAGGTCGGCGATCCTGATGATCCCGCGCTGCCGTGGACGCAGATAGTTGGCATCGTTGCAGACATTCGTCAGATGGGACTCGACGAGCCGGTGAAGGCTGAGATGTATTTGCCGTACCAGCAGATCAACCACAACGTGTGGTTCATACCGCGCGATCTTGCGATCCGGACGACCGGCGACACCTCGAATGTGGTGGGTTCAGTGCGGCAGATCATTCGTGAAGTCGATCCGGACCAGCCGATTTCCAATGTGGCGACGATGGAAGAATTGCTCGGCACTGAGGCTGCGCAGCGACGCATGGGAATGATCATGCTGGTTGGCTTCGCGCTGCTAGCGTTGTTGCTGGCGTCGCTCGGGATTTACGGTGTGCTGGCTTACTTCGTTACACAGCACACAAACGAGATCGGCGTGCGACAGGCGCTTGGCGCGACTCCGCGCGACATTCTGTTTCTGGTGCTGAAGAAGGGGATGGGATTGACACTGCTTGGCGTTGTGATCGGGCTGGCGAGTGCATTTGCACTGACCCGTCTGATGAGTTCGTTGCTGTTCGGCGTGAAGGCCTCTGATCCGTTGACGTTTGTCGCGGTGCCGCTGCTGCTCGCGTTTGTGGCGTTGCTGGCCTGCTACATTCCAGCACGCCGCGCGACGAAGGTCGATCCCCTCGTGGCGCTTCGCTACGAGTAGTTTGTTGGATAGGGTCAGAACCACCACGCGGTAGCGGGTGGGTGCGCAGCCTTTCCGAGCGCTTCGACTTCGTACCCACCCGCTACCGCGAGGTGGTTCTGACTGTGTCCAAGTAGTAAAGGCCAAACTGCAATGATGAATGATCTTCAATACGGCTTGCGGATGCTGTGGAAGTACAAAAGCGTCAGCGGGATTGCGCTCCTGACGCTGGCGCTCGGCATCGGTGTGAATAGCGCGATCTTCAGTGTCGTGAATGCGGTGGTGTTGCGGCCGCTGCCGTATCCCGAGTCTGAGCGACTGATGGTCGTCTGGGGCAATTTGCACAAGACCGGGCTCGAGGAGATCGAGATCTCGGCGCTCGAGTTTCAAGACTTTCAGCAGCAGTGCCAGGCGTTTGAACACATTGCTGCGTATGCCATTCAAGGCCTGAATCTGACAGGTGTCGATCAGCCTGAGCGAGTGCGCGGCGCCACTGTCTCAGCAAATCTGTTTCCGACACTCCGCGTGCAACCTCAACTCGGTCGTAACTTCACAGTCGACGAAGACAGAGCGGGCAACGATACGGTTGTGATACTAGGCGATTCGCTGTGGCAGCGACGGTTTGGTGGCGACCCGAGTGTAATCAACAAAACGGTCCAACTCGACGGTCGCACGCTGACAGTGATAGGTGTGATGCCTGCTAACTTTCATTTTCCCGACCGAGACACGGAAGCGTGGATTCCACTCGCGTTTACGCCCGATCTCCTCGAGGAAAACAACCGCGGCTCGCATTTTCTTAATGTGATTGGCCGTCTGAAATCGGGCGTCACCCCGTCGCAGGCGCAGGCAGATCTCGACACGGTAACTACACGGCTTTCACAAGAGCATGTGTCCACATATCGTGGCGGCTTCAGCGCGAGTATTCGTTCTCTGCACGAAGAGCTGGTCGGCAACTTGCGACGAGCGATGCTGGTATTGCTCGGCGCCGTTGGTCTCGTATTGTTGATTGCGTGTGCAAACGTCGCTCACCTGCGACTGGCAAGCGCGACGTCACGATACCGTGAGTTCGCGATTCGCGCCGCGCTCGGAGCAAACCGTGCTCGTGTCGTGCGACAGTTTATGACTGAGAGTCTTTTGCTGTCGTTCATTGGCGGCGCGTTGGGATTGACGCTGGCGGTTTGGGTCGTACGAGCGCTCGTCTTTCTTATGCCGAAAGATACGCCAAGACTGGAAGAGATCAAACTCGACTATCGCGTGGTCCTCTTTACGCTCGGCACTTCGCTGCTGACCGGAATCGTATTTGGACTTGCGCCTTCGTTTCAGGCAGCACGAACAAATCTCAACGACGTCTTGAAGGAAGCCGGCCGCGGCGGCGACGCCTCGCGACGACTCAAATTGAGAAACCTGTTGGTCGTTTCGGAGTTCGCGCTTTCTCTCGTGTTGCTGATCGGTGCGGGCCTGATGGTGAAGAGCCTTTTGCGTCTGCAGGAGGTCAAACCCGGGTTCGATTCGGCAAACCTGCTGACGATGCGCATTGCATTGCCCTCGAGTAAGTACGAGACGTTTACTAAGAGCCAAACATTTTTCCAACAGCTTTTAGATCAACTCGAGGCACGGCCGGAAGTCGAATCGGTCGGCGCGATCAACCTGTTGCCATTTGGCGGTGGCGGTGGTGATCGAAGTTTCTCGATCCAGGATCAGCCGACGGCTTCAGGTCACGCACGACCGGACGAACAAGTCAGGTTTGTAACTCCCGGTTACTTTCGTGCGATGTCGATCCCGCTGCTCACTGGTCGAGATTTTACTCGACGCGATTTACCGGACACGCCGCAGGTAGCGATTGTGAACAGCGCCTTCGCGCGTAAGTTCTGGCCCAACGACAATGCTCTCGGCAAACGCATCTCTTTCCAAAACAACAATCCGAAGTGGTACGAGATCGTGGGCGTCGTCGGAAACGTGAAGCATCGCGGCCTCGATATCCAGGCAGCCTTGCTGGCCTGTTACATTCCCGCACGCCGCGCGACGAAAGTCGATCCGCTGGTGGCGCTGCGGTACGAGTGAACTTATTGCCGATTGCCGATTTTCAATTGCCAATTTAGAACCTCACTTTGGCAATCGGCAATTGGCAATCGGAAATTGGAAATTTTATGAACACACTCTTCCAGGATCTTCAATTCGGTCTTCGCATGCTCGCGAAGCATAAAAGCGTCACCGCAATCGCAGTTTTGACGCTCGCGCTCGGCATCGGTGCAAACACTGCGATCTTCAGTGTCGTGAATGCGGTGCTGCTCAACCCACTGCCTTACCGGGATCCCGATCGGCTCGTGGCTCTCTGGGAACGAGTGCCGGAACACGGTCGCTGGCGCACTTCTCCGGCAAACTTCTTCGACTGGAAGAAACAGAACACGGTCTTCGAAGACGTCGCAGCGTTTGGACAGGGCTCAGCGGCGTTCACCGGCGTTGGCGAGCCTGAACAACTGACCGGAGGGCGTGTGAGCTCCGGTTATTTTGGCGTGGTGGGTGTCGAGCCGTTTTTAGGCCGTTCGTTTGCGCCCGAAGAATATGAACCCAACAAAGGGCAGGTGGTAATTCTGGGTTATTCGTTTTGGCAGCGACGCTTCGGCGGCGATCGAAACATCATCAATCGGAATATCACCCTCGATGGCACGAGTTATACCGTCGTCGGCGTAATGCCTTCCGGCATCTATCCCGTTTCACCGCAAACTGCCGGGCGACTCGCCTTCGATGAGCAACAACAAAACTTTTGGATACCAATGTCGTTCACGGCAGGCTGGGCTGGAGTTAGAACGGCTCACGTGCTCGGCGTTGTGGCTCGGCTCAAACCCGGAGTCACGCTCCAGCAGGCGACGACCGAAATGGACACGATCGGCGCGCGGCTCGAAAAGGAATATCCGGCTAATCGCGGCGAAGGAATCATCGTCAGTCCATTCATGAGCGAGGTAACCGGAAACGTCAGGCCGGCTTTGTTGACGTTGCTGGGCGCGGTTGCGCTCGTGTTACTGATTGCGTGCGCAAATGTCGCGGGCCTGTTGTTGGCCCAACATGCAGGGCGAAGTAAGGAGATTGCAATTCGCGCGGCTTTGGGAGCCGGTCGCGTGCGATTGGTACGGCAGCTCTTCATCGAAGGGATACTGCTTTCGGTGTTCGGAACAGCATTAGGGCTTGCGGTGGCGACGGCGGGAACTAAGGCGTTGTTGCAATTTGTTCCAGCGGGCATTCCGCGTCTGGCGAACGTGAGTCTCGATTTGCGAGTGCTCGGGTTCACGATTTTGATTTCGCTCGGCACCTGTCTCATCTTCGGATTGGTCCCCGCATGGCAAGCTTCCAAACCCGATTTGAACACAGCGTTGGAACAAAGCGGGCGTACGTCGGGACCCGGCGCGAGTCGCTTGCGGTTCCGGCAGCTTTTGGTTGTGTTTCAAGTAAGCGTTGCAGTGATGCTCGTAATCGGCGCGGGGTTACTGATCAGAAGCTTCTGGATATTGCAGCGCGTTGATCCTGGATTTCAATCGGAAGGCGTACTGACGGCCGAGTTGATCCTCCCGTTTACGAAATACTCGGAGAACACGCAAATCAATAACTTCTACAACCAGTTGCTCGAGCGCGTTCCGTCGATTCCGGGAGTTAAGAACGCCACCATCGCTTACGATCATCCCCTGGCGTCGAATTGGCTTGATGAATTTGCGATCGAAGGCAGACTCGTCTCGCCTGATAGTCCGCGGCAATCGGCTAACTTCATCCCCGTTGGACCGGATTATTTTGAAACCGTCGGCTTAAAGCTCGTGACCGGTCGAAGATTCACGCCCCAGGACGATCCGGATCATCCCGGCGTAGCGATCATCAACGAATCGTTCGCGAGGCATTACTTTCCTAATGAGAATCCGCTGGGCCACAGGATGACGTCTGGACCACCGGGACGAATCTGGCGAGGTCAAAAGCTGACTTCATTTGAGATTGTCGGCATTGTCCGCGACGTGAAACTCGCTGGACTCGACGCGCCTTCGGAACCGGCTTACTACCTGCCGGCTTCACAAGCTCCGTTGCAGGACATGACGCTCCTGGTGCGCACGACGACTGATCCGCTTTCGATCGTCGGCGCTGTGCGACAGGTCGTGTTGTCAATCGATCCCAATCAGCCGCTGTCAAACATCAAGACGTTGGAAAAGGTAGTTGACGACAGCATCGCGCAGCGTCGTCTCAATATGTTGCTGATGGGATTGTTTGGCGGTCTCGCGCTGTTGCTTTCGGCTGTCGGTATATACGGCCTGTTGTCGCACGCAGTCACACAACGAACGCAGGAGATGGGAATTCGCATGGCGCTCGGCGCACAAGTCGGTGACGTGCTAAAGCTCGTTCTGCGACAGGGCATGATGCTGGCTGTTGCCGGCGAAGTGATTGGGCTTGCCGGTGCGTTTGCGTTGACGCGGTTGATGCGCGGATTATTGTTTGGTGTCACTCCGAATGATGCGACGACGTTCGTTGTTGTCGCAGGCGTGCTGGCGGTAGTGGCGCTCTTAGCTTGTTACATTCCCGCGCGCCGCGCGACGAAGGTGGATCCTTTGATCGCGCTGCGGTATGAATAATCGCTCTTGGACAGGGTCAGAACCACCTCGCGGTAGCGGGTGGGTGCGCAGCCTTCCAAGACGTCTACGACGTACCCACCCGCTACCGCGAGGTGGTTCTGACCCTGTCCAAGTAGGATATATATAACCAATGCAAACGTTGCTCAACGATGTGCGCTATGGCGCGAAGATGCTTTGGAAGAGCAAGGGGATTACGCTGGTTGCGGTGATTTCACTCGCAGTTGGTATCGGCGCGAATTCTGCCATCTTCAGCCTCATTAACTCGATGTTCCTGCGGCCGCGCCCGATAGCGCGACCGGATCAGGTGGTTGAACTTTACGTCGGCGAAGGTGAACAGCCTTACCAGAGCACTTCGTACCCCAGCTACCTCGAACTTCGCGATCGCAACGACGTCCTGTCAGGACTCGCAGCCTACAGCATGCAGCAGTTCAGGCTCGGCGGTGCAGGTGAGGTCGAGTCGATCTGGGGCGAAGCGGTATCGGGAAACTACTTTGACGTCTTAGGAGTTCCAGCACAAAAGGGCAGAACCTTTGCTGCCGACGAAGATCTCGTTCCACGTCAGAAGCCCGTCGCCGTCATCTCACATAGCTTGTGGCAGAGACGCTTCAACTCCGATCCCGAACTGATCGGCAAGACCATCACTCTCAACGACCAGCCATTAACCGTGATCGGAGTCGCGCCGCCACAGTACACAGGCATGATGCGCGGCCTCTCAGCCGAGATCTGGGTCCCGATGATGATGATGCCGGCGTTAAATCCGAGTGGCGACAGAATTCTCACGCGCGACGATCGTGGCCTCGTTCTTATCGGCAGGCTGAAACCGGAAACAACCCTGACTCAGGCGCGCGCGCGATTCGACTTGCTCACGCGCGACATGCAGGCGGCCCATCCGGAAGAGTGGATGGACAAGAAAGATTCGACAGGCCGCGTGAGCCCGAAGGCCATCTCAGTGTTGCCGGAGAGTGAAACTCGCATTCATCCGTCAGCACAATCCGCCGCGTACGCCGTGTTTGGCCTGGTGTTCGTCATCGTTAACCTGGTGCTGCTTATTGCGTGTATCAACCTCGCGAGCATGTTGCTTGCTCGCGCGGTAACGCGGCGTAGAGAGATCGCAGTGCGTCTCGCAATCGGAGCAAGTCGATTTCGCATCGTGCGACAGTTACTCACTGAGAGCGTGTTGCTTTCCATGATCGCCGGTGCTGCTGGAATACTGCTCGCCGTTTGGTTGCTCAATCTGTTGGTTTCGTTTATGCCCGCATTGCCGGAAGGCATTCGCGTCGCTCTCGATCTTCACCTCGACTGGCATGTCGTGCTTTACACGATCACCTTTTCAACTATCACCGGAATATTTTTCGGACTTGCGCCTGCGCTATTCAGTTCCAAAGCCGACGTCGCAACTGTTTTGAAGGACGACTCGAGTGCGGTGAGCGGTCTTTATCGCAAGTCGCGCGGTCGCCAGGCGTTGGTAGTGGCCCAGGTCGCTTTTTCGTTGTTGCTTCTGGTGGGCGCCGGTTTGGTGTTGCGGAGTCTCGAAAAGATTCGGCCAACGCGCGTGGGCTTCAGTTCCGATAACCTGCTCGTCGCGCCGGTAGCTCTGAATCCGGAGCAATACGATCGCCAGAAAGCTCACGAGTTTTTCCGTCAAATGTCGGAGCGAGTTGGTGCTTTGCCTGGTGTGCAGTCGGTGACTCTCGTGGACCAGCTACAGGGTGGGTTTCTCGGACGCGCGCGCTCGACTACAGAAATCGAGGGATACGCGGCGCAGCCGGGCGAGGATCTGCAGGTCGACGTCTTCACCGCCGGGCCACATTACTTCAGCAACATGAAAGTGCCCGTCGTGCAGGGCAGAGAGTTTGACGAACGGGACCGCGATGGCGCGCCGTGCGTGACGATGATCAATGAAGCCTTCGTGCAAAAGTATTTTGCCGGTAGAGCCGCGCTCGGAAAGCACCTTACCAAGTTTGCAGTCACCGATGATGATGGCCACGTGCGAAAAGAATCGTGCGAAATTGTCGGCATCGTTCATGACGATCAGTGGCAGTCGTTCCAGAAAGATCTGCGTCCGTTCTTTACCTTCGCATTGCTTCAGACAGGTAAAAGGAACACCACGATGCTGGTTAGCACGACCGGCGATCCGAGGAGTTTGCTTACTCCCGTGCGCAATGCTGTTCGCGAACTTGATCCGAGAATTCCGCTCGCGGACGTGCAAACGTTGGGTGAATACTTCGCCGTCGGGCTGTATCCATTCCGTATACTCGCGGTGTTGATGGGCGCCTGCGGTGTGATGGCATTGCTGCTGGCGTCGCTCGGGATCTACGGCATCATTTCTTATTCGGTGGCTCAGCGCACGCGCGAGCTCGGCATTCGCATGGCGCTGGGCGCGTTGCGAAAAGACATTCTGAAGATGGTAGTTTGGCAGGGAATGGTTTTGGTCATCGCTGGGCTCGCGTTGGGCTTGTTGCTGTCTGTGGCGCTGACGCGTGTGTTGACAAGTTCGTTACTTGAACTCGAGCTGCCGTTCCCGGTCAGTGCAACCGATCCGCTGACGTTTGCAAGCGTGACTATGTTGCTGGCTTTCGTGGCCCTCGTTGCTTGTTTTATTCCCGCACGACGAGCGACGAAGATCGACCCGATCGAGGCATTGAGGTACGAGTAAAACCATCACAGATTACACAGAATATTTTGTGGAATCTGCGTAATCTGAGGATAGGAGGTTTGGGGATGAATACACTTTGGCAGGACATCCGTTATGGCGCGCGCATGTTGCTCAAGAATCCGGGCATCACGATCATCGTGATCATTGCGCTCGCACTCGGCATTGGTGCGAACACCGCGATCTTCAGTGTCGTGAATGCAGTGTTGCTCCGTCCGTTGCCTTACCCTGAATCCGACCGGCTCATATTCCTCAACGAGATGAGCCCCGTGCTCGATGAGATGTCGATCTCCTATCCAAACTTCACAGACTGGCGCGCGCACAATCAGACATTTGAAAAAATGGGTGTCTACAATCGCGCCAGCTACAATCTCACCAGCACAGGCGAAGCCGAGAGGATCGTAACGGGTCAGGTTTCTGCGGATCTGTTTTCCGTTTTGCGTGTTAATGCAGCACAGGGCCGCGTCTTTGCCAATGAAGAAGATAAACCGGGCGGTACGCCTGTTGTCGTTTTGAGTTACCCATTGTGGCAACGACGTTTCGGCGGACAGACCAGCATTCTCAACCAGCCAATCACACTCAACGGTAAGAGCTACACGGTAATCGGAATCATGCCGCAGTCGTTTGCTTATCCGAGCCGCGCGGAGATGTGGGTGCCCGTGGGCCAGCTTTCGGATCAACCGAGCTGGAAAGAGCGCGGCAATCACCCAGGCTTGTATGGCGTGGCGCGCTTAAAGCCGGGTATGACTTTCGAGCAGGCGAATGCTGATATGAACAACATCGCCGCGAATCTCGAAAAGCAATATCCCGACAGCAATGCGTCAACCCGCGTCAGGCTGCGACCACTGCTGGAAATCTTCGTCGTCGATGTGCGTCGTGCGTTGTGGGTGATCTTTGGGGCTGTCGGGTTTGTACTCCTGATCGCATGCGCGAACATTGCAAACCTCTTACTCGCACGCGCAACCGGGCGCAGGAAAGAAATGGCGATTCGCACTGCTGTCGGTGCGAGTCGTTGGCGCATCGCGCGACAATTGCTGACTGAAAGTATCTTGTTGTCACTGATCGGCGGAAGTATTGGACTCGTGCTGGCACGCTTGGGTGTCGATTTGATTTTGTACGTCAGTCCGGATGCGATCCCGCGATCGCGCGAGATTGGTCTCGACTGGAAAGTGCTTGCCTTTACCGTTGGTATTTCGTTTCTAACCGGCATTCTCTTCGGTTTGATTCCCGCGATTCAGGCGGGAGATGTAGATGTGCATGAGACGCTGAAGGAGAGCGGCCGTGGCACGAGTGGGCGGCAGTGGTTGCGCAGTTCACTCGTGGTGGTTGAAGTCGCCACCACCCTCGTGCTGCTGATTGGCGCCGGGCTGCTGATCCGTAGTTTTTATCTGCTGCAGAAAGTGAATCCCGGTTTTTCTCACGAACATCTGACCAGCTTCAGCATCTCGCTGCCGGAGAAGAAATATGCGACGGAAGAGACGCGCAGTTCTTTCTACAATCATCTGCTGGAGAACATTCGCGCTCTGCCAGGCGTGGAGACCACTGCCGCTGCCTCGGGATTGCCACTCGGAAACAACGGCTGGCAAACTTCGTTTGTGATTGACGGGCGACCGCTGCCGCCGCGCGATCAAACGCCATTGATGGAAGCGTGCCTGGTCACGCCTGATTACTTCAAAGTGATGAACATTCCCGTGCTGCGTGGGCGCGTTTTCAATGATCGCGACGATCGATCACATTTGGTTGGACGCGATCTCAGCAAGCTCACCGACGTTGAGAAACAAGGCGCAGGATTAAATTCCATCGTTATCGATGAAGAGTTTGCAAAGCGATACTGGCCCAACGAGGACCCTGTCGGGAAGCGCGTCAGGATGGGCGCTGATCCGAAAGCGCCTGTGCTGGAAGTGCTTGGTGTGGTCGGACGGGTCAAGATGGAGAGTCTCAATCAGAACAGCGATCGCGTGCAGGGTTACTTTGCGTTCAACCAAGTGCCCCTGGGTGGGATGACGGTGGTGATTAAAGGCGCTTCCGATGCAAATCAATTGATCTCGTCGATTCGCGGCGCCGTAAGAGAGCTCGATCCCAATCAACCAATCTACAGCGTGCGCACGATGGACGAGATTCGCGCCGAGTCTGTCGCGCCGGAACGCTTGAATCTAACGCTGCTGAGTCTGTTTGCAGGTATTGCGTTAGTGCTCGCGATTGTTGGGATTTACGGCGTGATGTCTTACTCAGTCACGCAACGCACACACGAGATCGGGATACGGATGGCCGTCGGTGCGCGACCGTTGGATGTATTCAAGATGATCTTGGGCCACGGAATGAAGCTCGCACTGATCGGCGTTGGCATCGGACTCGTAGGTGCGTTTCTGCTGACGCGTCTGATGGCGACAATGCTCTTCGGCGTTGAGCCAACTGACGCGACGACGTATGGTGCTATCTCGATCTTGCTCATCGCCATCGCGTTGCTCGCGTGCTACCTCCCTGGCCGAAGAGCGACGAAGGTAGAACCAACGATCTCATTGCGCTATGAGTAATCCGTGGCTGACTTACGATATGCATTGCGAACTTTACTGAAACAACCGGGCTTTGCAGCCGTGGTTTTGCTTACGCTTGCGCTTGGAATCGGCGCGAGCACCGCAATCTTCAGTGTCGTCAACGCAGTTTTGCTGCGGCCAATCCCGCTCCACAACTCAGATCGTCTCGAAGTCATCTGGGGAAACTTTCGTGCGCTGAATATCGAACGGCTGCCCGCCAAAGCCGCTGAGTATCGCGACTACGCCGACCAGAAACAGGTGTTCGACTCGGTGGCAGCTTACGCGGAACACAGTTTCAACTTCTCGTCCGGAGGTGAGCCCGAACGCATTCGCGGCACGATCATTTCCACGAATCTCTTTTCTATGCTCGAGACGCAGCCGTCAGTTGGCCGGCTGTTCGCAAACGATGAAGAGCGCGCGGTTGTTTTAAATGAGGCGTTCTGGCAGCGTCGCTTTGGGGGCGATCGCGGCATTATCAATTCAACCATCGTTCTCAATGGTGAGAACTACGCAGTCATCGGCGTGATGCCGGCTGGATTTCAGTTTCCACATGCCAGTTTTTCCTGGGCTGAGCCGGCCGATGTTTGGGTGCCTCTGAACCAGAGCGACATTGCGCAGGCGGGCCGTCGTGGTCCTTATTATCTGAACATACTCGCGCGACTCGCTCCTGGCGTAACACTCGAACAAGCGCGCGCGCACATGAACGCGCTCGCCGGAACGTGGGAACGCGAGCAGCCCGGATATCGTGGTCCAAATGGCGAGGACGGCGGTTGGCACATCACCGTTACGCCTTTGCAGGAGGAAATTGTAGGCAGCAGCCGGCGCGCGTTGCTGGTGCTGCTGTTTTCAGTCGGACTGCTACTGCTGCTTGCGTGTGCGAATGTCGCCAATCTTTTGTTGATGCGTTCGGCGAAGCGTCATCGTGAGCTTGCAATTCGTGCGGCGCTCGGGGCGAGTCGCTGGCAGATCGCGCGGCAGCTCGTGGTTGAAGGGCTGTTGCTCTCCGTGCTTGCGGCGGCTTTGGGATTTGTTTTTGTGAACTGGGGGATCGATCTCCTCGCCACCCTCGGACCGTCTATCGTACCGCGTGCACAAGAAGTCAGCATCGACGCGCGTGTGTTTGCGTTCATGGCATTGGCAGTCGCGGCGCTCAGTGTTGGGTTTGGTTTAGTAGCGGCGTGGCCGGTTTCGAAACTCGATCTTCAGAAGGCATTGCGCAACACACGTGCGGGCGGCGGAGTGCAGCGCGGGCATTGGAATAACATTCTGGTTGTTGCCGAAGTCTCGCTCGCGGTTTTGTTGCTGGTCGGTTCCGGGTTGCTCGTTAAGAGTCTATTGCGTCTGCAACAGACGAGTCCGGGCATTGTCCCAAATCAGCTTACGAGTGTTGAGATCGACCTCTCTAACAGTTATGAGGATCCGGAGCGAGCCTCCGACTATTACCGGCAACTGGTGGCCGGGGTTGAATCTTTACCGGGTGTGCAGTCTGCGACTTTCAGTACGCGGCAGCCGCTGAGCGGAAGTGGCAACAGTGATCCATTTGCGATCGAGGGTCGCCAGCTCGACGCAGCGAATCTCACGTCTGCCGGTTGGCAAGTGGTTGGTCCGGGCTACCTCAAGACACTTGGCATTCCGATAATCAAAGGACGCGATATTACTCGCCAGGACATGGAACCGGGCGCTCAGCCGGTCGCCGTAGTGAATGAAAGATTGGTGTCGCGCTATTTCCCAAATGAGGATCCGGTTGGACGTCGTATCACGCTCGGCTTGCCGCGCCCCGGCAATCCGTGGATCACAATTATCGGGGTAGCGCAGAACGTTCCTCATCGTGCCGTTGATTCGAAAGCTGAGCCTGACTGGTACACGTCTCGAGTAGTTTCAACGCAGCGACATCGTTTCCTGTTTGTGCGCAGCGCGCTTCCGACATCCTCGTTGCTGGCCGGCATTCGTAAAGAGATGTCGAGCATTGATCCGCATCAGCCGGTAGCGAGCGTGAAGACGATGGAGGAAGTGATAAGCACCACCACCGCGCCGCGTCGCTTCAATACGATCCTGCTCGGAGTTTTTGCGGCGATCGCGCTGTTGCTGGCGACGGTGGGAATTTATAGTGTGATTTCGTATTCGATTACGTTACGAACGCAGGAGATCGGAATTCGTATGGCGCTCGGCGCGCGCAGACCGGGGATTCTGCTGATGGTGATGCGCAAGGGAATGTTACTCACGGTGATCGGGACCGTCATCGGTTTGGCGGGAGCGTTTGCGTTGACACGATGGATGTCGAGTATGTTGTTCGGTGTGACGGCGTCGGATCCTGCGACTTATGTGATGGTGGTTTTGGTCTCGCTTGGCGGGGCGGTGCTTGCGTGTGCGGTGCCGGCGCGAAGAGCGACGAAGGTAGATCCGTTGGTCGCTCTAAGATACGAATAGGGTCCTGTAGGTCAAATAGGACCTATTAGCGTTTCAGTTATTTCTCAGGCATTATTCCCAATCTATGCCTCGCATCTTAATCGCTGACGATCAGGCTGACGTCCTTGCGGCGTTGAGTCTTCTATTGAAGGGCGAGCGTTTTCAGATTGAAAGCGCGTCGTCGCCAGAAGGTGTGCTCCGAGCTATCGACACGCATGAGCTCGACGTGGTTTTGATCGACTTGAACTATGCGCGTGATACTACGTCGGGCAGCGAAGGTCTCGATCTGCTTTCGCGAATTCGGGCTGCTGACCCGACGCTGCCCGTTGTTGTAATGACGGCCTGGGGCAGCGTCGATCTCGCCGTCGAAGCAATGCGACGCGGTGCTCGCGACTTCATCCAAAAACCCTGGGACAACGCTCGTCTCCTGGCAGTCTTACGGACGCAGGTCGAACTCGGCGAAGCATTACGCCGCGGTCGCCGTCTCGAGGCCGAGAACATGGCGTTGCGCGACAGTGCGGCGGAGTCGAACGATTTGCCGCAAGTCGTTGCCGATTCGCCGTCAATGAAGTCGGTGCTCAACCTCGTCGAACGAATCGGTCCGGCGGATGCGAACGTACTGATCACCGGTGAGAACGGCACCGGCAAAGAAGTGATCACACGTCTGCTTCACTCGATGTCATCACGGCGTTCGAAGCCATTAGTTTCTCTGAACGCGGGCGCACTAGCTGAAGGTGTTTTTGAAAGCGAGTTGTTCGGCCACGTGCGCGGTGCCTTCACTGACGCCAAGAGCGATCGCGTCGGACGCTTCGAGCTTGCCGACGGCGGCACACTCTTTCTCGACGAGATTGGTAATGTGCCGTTGAATCTACAGGCGAAACTGTTGCGCGTTCTGGAGACAGGCGAATTTGAACGCGTCGGATCTTCGAAGACGCAGAAAGTAAACGTGCGTTTGTTGTCGGCAACGAACGCCGATCTTCATGCGGAAGTTGCACAGGGGCGCTTTCGTCAGGACCTGCTTTTCCGTCTCAACACTGTCGAGATTCGTCTACCGCCACTGCGCGATCGCCTTGAAGACATTCCGATCCTCGCCGAGCATTTTCTGAAACTTCATCGCGAACGCTATCGTCGTCCGATCATGGGCTTCACGCCGGAAGCGCTTGATGCGCTGCGCCATCATCTCTGGCCCGGCAACGTGCGCGAACTGGACCACGTTGTCGAACGCGCAGTGTTGATGAGCCCCGGAAACATCGTGACGGCTTTTGATCTCGCGCTCGAAGCGACACCTGACGCGCGTTTATCTGCGCGCCTCGAAGAGATGAGCCTCGAAGATGCGGAACGCCTGCTCATCAAGAAAGCCCTCGCCCGCTTCGAAGGAAACGCCAACCGCGCCGCCGAAGCCCTGGGCTTGAGCCGGAGCGCCTTGTATCGCCGGTTACAAAAATACGGTCTCGGTTCGTAGCCACAAAAGGCACATAAAGCACAAAAAGCACAAAAAGAGTCAACCTCACTGTAAAGTCTCTTTTTTGTGCCTCTTGTGCTTTATGTGCCTTTTGTGGCCCTTTTTGTGGCTGCTATTATGTGGCTGTGAGTACGCCCGTTAAGCCGCCGACATCGTTCTCCTCGCTCGATCCCGAACTCAAACGCGGCCGTCTGAAATTCGAAAGACGCATCACGATCCTCGCACTCCTCGCTGGTTTTCCCGCCGTGGCTCTGTCTGCATTGCTGCTCTGGTACGACGGCTACTCCGCCCAGATCCAGTGGACCGTCGACTTGCTGCTGGTCCTGCTGTGGCTCGGCATCGCTTTCAATCTCAAAACGCGGATTGTCCGCCCGCTGCAAACGCTCTCAAACATTCTTGCTGCCATTCGCGAAGGTGACTACTCGATTCGCGGGCGCCGCGCGTTGACAGGTGACGCGCTGGGCGAGGTGATGCTGGAAGTAAACGACCTGGGCCAGACGTTGCGCGAGCAGCGACTCGGAGCGATGGAAGCTACGGCGCTATTACGCACAGTGATGGCCGAGATCGACGTCGCCGTCTTCGCGTTCGACGGCGAACAGCGGCTCCAGCTCGTGAACCGATCGGGAGAAAAATTGTTGGCCCAACCCGCAGCCCGGTTGTTAGGTCGCACTGCCGAAGAGCTAAGTCTTTCTGCTTGTTTGAATTCATCAGCGGGTTCCGCACCGCAAACAATGCAGATGATTTTTCCGGGCGGTGTCGGACGCTGGGACATTCGCCGCAGCACTTTTCGTGAAGGCGGACAACAGCATCAGTTGCTCGTGCTCACTGACCTGAGCCAGACGCTTCGTGAAGAAGAGCGTACTGCCTGGCAGCGTCTATTACGTGTGTTGGGCCATGAACTCAACAACTCGCTCGCGCCGATCAAATCGGTTGCCGGAAGCCTGGCGGATTTGATGGGAAGGGAACCGGAGCCGCCCGACTGGCGCGACGACATGCATCGTGGTCTCGCGGTGATTTCTTCAAGGGCAGATTCGCTTGCACGCTTCGTCGAGTCGTATTCAAAACTCGCGCGCCTTCCGCCGCCGCGACTCGAGCCGTTAAAGATCGGCGCACTCGTGTCGCGTGTGGCGAATTTAGAGCAGCGACTACACGTGAATGTTGTTGCTGGTCCTGATCTGGTGGTCCGTGGTGACGACGTCCAACTCGAGCAGTTGCTAATCAACCTTGTGCGCAATGCGGTCGATGCGTCGATGGAAACGCGCGGTAGCGTCGATGTTGGCTGGCAGCAAAAGAACGGGCAGGTGGAAGTGTGGGTGCGTGACGAAGGTCCGGGGCTCGCGAATACGGCGAATCTGTTCGTGCCGTTTTTTACGACGAAGGCCCAAGGGTCGGGAATCGGGTTGGTGTTATCGCGGCAGATCGCCGAAGCGCACGGTGGGACGTTGACGCTCGAGAACAGGCAACAATTCCGCGGGTGCGAAGCGCGCCTGAGATTACCGCTATGATTTGCAGAGACATGTTAGACAGGATTACAAGATTTGCAGGATTTCAAGATGCATCCTGTAAATCATGTAAATCGTGAAATCATGTCACAGTTTACTGCTGAACCTATAGATCGTTGTTGATTTGTAAGTCGCGCCCTTCTTCAACGTCGTCGTTGGGAACGAGGGTTGGTTCGGTGAATCCGGGTAGTGTTGAGTCTCGAAGCAGAAACCCGAGCGGCGCGGATAGAGTTTCCCCGATTTACCCGTCAGCGTCCCATCAAGAAAATTTCCCGTATAAAACTGCACGCCCGGTTCGGTGGTCCACACCTGCATGACGCGACCGCTTGTCGGTTCATAAGCCGTTGCCGCGAGTCGCATCACGCCCATTCGTCCATTGATCACCCATGTGTGATCGTACCCACTACCGAATTTCAGTTGTTCGTCGTCCTGGTTGATCCGCTCACCAATCGCGTGCGCGGTGAGAAAGTCGAACGGTGTACCTGAAACTTTTCTCAAATCACCGAGCGGAATCGATCCGGCGTCAGTCGGCACAAAACGATTGGCGTTGATCGTGACACGGGTGTTGAGAATGTCGCCATTGCCTTCCCC
>Ga0097621_100000434_pt1 | contig 29118 bp, 27 predicted proteins | sample KBSMisM72_FD_73165 | JGI IMG/M metagenome (GOLD analysis project Ga0097621, IMG submission 73165) | Miscanthus rhizosphere microbial communities from Kellogg Biological Station, Michigan, USA - KBS Miscanthus M7-2 (version 2) (version 2) | ecosystem: Host-associated > Plants > Roots >... | reverse complement strand
GCCTGCTTCTCGCGCGCCGCCTGCGCCTCGCGCGACATCGCATCCTGCAGCGCGCTCGGAATCACGACGTCGCGCATTTCGACCGATTGCACCGTGATGCCCCAGGGATTCGACCGCGCATCGATCAACTGTTGGAGCTCGTTCTCGATCTTCTCGCGGCCGCGCAGCAGATCGGTCAATCCAGTACGTCCGATGATGTCGCGCAGCGCCGTTTGCGCGGCCCAGCTCACCGCCCCCGCGTAGTGCTGCACCTCGAGGGCGGCCTTCTGTGGGTCGTGCACCATCCAGAACAGCACGGCGTCGACGTTGACGGGCACGGTGTCCGACGTCAACGTCTGCTCCGCCGCGAAGCTCGTCGTGATCGTCCGCTGATCGATCCACGCGGAGATCGTGTCGATGAACGGCACGATCCAGAACAAGCCGGGGCCCTCCATCGCCTGGAACCTGCCGAGCCGCAGTACGATCGCCCGATCCCATTGCCTGGCGATCTTCGGCGACTGCATGGCGACAATGCCAGCGAGGATGCCGACGATGACCGGGACCGGGCTGCGCAAGATGAACGTCCCCAGCATCCCGATCGCCAGAAAGGCCACGAAGACGAAAAACGAGACGATGTTCACAGCGGCTCCTTTTCTGTTTACTTCATCGATCGATGCGCCCGCAGCGCCGCGATGACCTCGTCGGCGGTGAATCCGTGGGCGTCGCCCTCCGACAGCACCCGGGTCGCAAACGCCCGCAGGCGCTTGGCGTGCTCTGACGCGGGACGCGCTTCCGTCCGTCCCGCGCGCACGAACGTCCCGACGCCCCTGCGCGTTTCGAACACGCCGGCACGTTCGAGCTCGCTGTATACACGCGCGATCGTGTTCGCGTTGACCCGCAACTCGACGGCCAGCTCTCTCACGGTCGGCAGCTGATCGCCAGGCTTGAGCCGCCCCGCCGCGATGGCCGCGCGCAGCCCTCGTTCGACCTGCGCGTAAATCGGCGTCGCGTCGGCCGTATCGAGGCTGACCAGCATTGACCTATTGTACTAGTTCATTAATACAAGTCAACGTTTGTGATACGCTGTGGCCTCGATGCTCGCCCTTCGCCATCACGCGCACGTCCATCACCACCGCGGCACACGTCTGCGGAGTTGCGCGTGATTTAGGGTCGACAGGACTTCAACCCGAACGCACACACAGCAACCCCGCCCAGCCGGCGGGGTTTTTTATTTATGGATTACTCGAAACTGAACGGACTGATTGCGGCCGTCATCCAGGACGCCGACACGAACGAAGTGCTGATGGTCGGCTTCATGAACGACGAAGCGCTGGCACGGACGCGCGAAAGCGGCTTCGCGACCTTCTTCAGCCGCACGCGCAACACGCTCTGGATGAAGGGCGAAACGTCGGGCAACCGGCTCGCGGTCACCGACATCCTCGTCGACTGCGACGACGACACCGTGCTGGTGAAGGTGAAGCGTCAGGGCGACGGCAACGTGTGCCACACGGGCGAACGCTCGTGCTTTTTTCGAAGGCTGGACGCGCAATGAAACTCAAGCTCGGCATCCCGAAAGGGTCTCTGCAGGACGCGACGGTGCAGCTCTTCGCCCGCGCCGGCTTCAACATCTACGTCGGCTCGCGGTCGTACTTCCCGTCGATCGACGATCCCGAAATCGAGTGCATGCTGATCCGGGCGCAGGAAATGGCGCGTTACGTCTCGGACGGCGTGCTCGACGCCGGGCTGACGGGCCAGGACTGGATTCAAGAGCACGAGCTCGGCGACGGGAAGACCGGCGTCCTCGAGAGCGTCGCCGATCTCGTCTATGCCAAGCAAAGTTTCGGCAAGGTGCGATGGGTGCTCGCCGCCCCAGAAGAATCGCCGTTCAAGTCGGCCAAGGACCTCGCCGGTAAGACGATCGCCACAGAGCTCGTGCGCGTCACCAACCAATGGTTCAAGCAGCAGGGCGTGAAGGTGAACGTCGAGTTCTCCTGGGGTGCGACTGAAGTGAAGCCTCCGGTCCTCGCCGACGCCATCGTCGAAGCGACGGAGACGGGATCGACGCTGCGGGCGAACCGCCTCGCCATCATCGGCGAGATCATGCAGTCGAACACGCAGCTGATTGCGAACAGGACCGCCCTCGGTGACGCGTGGACGCGCACGAAGCTCGAGAACATCGCGCTGCTGCTGACGGCGGCCATCCAGGCGCACGGCCATGTCGGATTGATGATGAACGTCCGCGCCGACGGCCTCGACGCGATTCTGAAGGTGCTGCCGGCGATGAAGAATCCGACGGTCTCCGCGCTGAGCGACAAGTCGTGGGTCGCCGTGAACACGATTCTCACGGAGCTTCAGGTTCGCGACCTCATTCCAAAACTCAAAGCCGCGGGCGCGACGGGCATCGTCGAGTACCCGCTGAACAAGATCGTCCCGTAGCCATGCGAATCATCGACGCAACAAACCGGCGCCAATTGGAAACGCTGCTCCAGCGCGACGCGAAAGCGGACGCGGCGTTCGACAAACGCGTGCGCGACATCGTGAACGCCGTCCGACGCGGCGGCGACAAGGCGCTCGTGCGATTCGCCGAGCGATTCGACCGCGCGAGCGAACCGCTCGAGGTCTCGCAGCCGGAAATGCGCGACTACGCCGCGCTCGTGCCGGCCGACGTCCGCCGGGCCATCAAGACGGCGGCGCGCAATATCGCCAGGGTCGCGTTTCGCCAGATTCCGAAGCACTGGGATTTGTCTGTCGTGCCCGGCGTGTCGATCGAGCAGCGCGTGGAGCCGCTCGCCCGCGTCGGCTGCTACGTGCCGGGCGGGCGCTTTCCCCTGCCCTCTTCGCTCCTGATGACCGCGATTCCGGCGCGCGTCGCGGGGGTCCGCGAGATCGTCGTCATGTGCCCGCGGCCCGAGCCGGCCGTCATGGCGGCGGCGCTCGAGGCCGGCGTCACGAAGATGTTTCGCATCGGCGGCGCGCACGCGATTGCGGCGCTCGCATACGGCACCGCGCGCGTGCCGCGCGTCGACAAGATCGTTGGTCCCGGCAACCGGTTCGTCGCTGCGGCAAAGGCGATGGTCGCCGGCGACTGCGCGATCGATTTTTACGCCGGCCCCACGGAAATCGTCGTCGTCGCCGGCGGCGGACGCGCCGACTGGATCGCCGCCGATCTGATCGCGCAAGCCGAGCACGATCCCGACGCGCGCTCCATCTTCATCACGTGGAGCCGACCTTTTGCCGCGAAGGTGTCCAGGCTGGTAGACGCAATCGCCGCGGGCCGCGACATCGTCAGCCAGTCGCTGAAAGCCCATGGCGCGATTGTCGTGGCGCGATCGGCCGACGAGGCGATGGAACTGGCCAATCGCCTGGCTCCCGAGCACCTCGTGGTCGACAGCGAATCGCTGGCGCAGCGGCCGATCACGGCCGGCGCGTTGTTCGTCGGTCCGTTTACGGCGCAGGCCGCCGGCGACTATGCGACCGGCTCCAATCACGTTCTGCCGACGGCCGGAGCGGCGCGCTTTCGCGGGGGGTTGAGCGCGGCCGACTTCGTGCGCGTGATGTCGGTCCAGCGGGTGACGCAAGCGGGCCTCAAGCGCCTGGCGCCGACGATCGTCCCGCTCGCCCGCGCCGAGGGGCTGGTCGCACACGCGGAATCGATTGAGGTGCGGCTGTGACCGAACACCTGAAGTCGCACTATGAGAAGCCGGCGGAGATGTACGACGGACTCCGTCTGCACCAGAACGAGAACACGGCGGGCTGTTCGCCGCGCGTGCTCGAGGCGCTGCGCGGGATCACGCGCGAGAACATGGGCTTTTATCCGCCCTACTCCGCCGTCACCGATGCGGCCGCGCGCTATTTCGGCGTGGACGCCGCACACGTCGCGCTGGTCAACGGGCTCGACGAAGGCATCATGGGCGCCTGCATCGCCTACCTGCGGCCGTCAGCGGGGAGCGGCGTCGTGCCTGAAGCCATCGTCCCTGAACCGGCGTTCGAGATCTTTCGCTTCGACACGGCCGTCGCGGGCGGACGCCTCGTGCAGGTCATGCCGCGGCCCGACTTCTCGTTCGCGCTCGACGAAGTGCTGGCGGCGATTACGCCGGCGACACGGATCGTGTTCGTCACGAATCCGAACAACCCGACGGGCGTGTCGGCGCCGCTTGACGCGATTCGCACGATCGCCAGGCGGATCCCCAAGGATGCCGTCGTCTTCGTCGACGAGGCGTACGCCGAATTCGCGGGGCGCAGCTTCATCCCTGACCTGCCGGCATTTCCCAACGTCGTCGTCGGACGCACATTTTCGAAGGCGTTCGGGCTTGCGGCCATTCGCATCGGCGCGCTTGTCGGCGCTCCAGAGGCCATCGACCCGATCCGCTACGTCGTTCCCGTTTACAGCGTCAACATCGCGGCGGTCGTCGCGCTCCAGGCGGCCCTTGACGACAAAGACTACCTGAACGACTACCTGCGGCAGGTGAAGGAATCGAAGTCGCTGGTCTATGCCGCCTGCGACCGGCTGAAGCTGAAGTACTGGCCGAGCGACGCCAACTTCGTTCTGATCCGCGTCGGCGATCGAGTGGCACACGTGATTGAGTTCGCGAAGTCGCGCGGCGTTTTCCTTCGCAATCGATCGAGCGAGCCTGGATGCGAAGGCTGCATGCGCTTTGGCGCGGGCGTCGTCGAACACACCAAGCGCGGCCTGGCCGTGCTCGAGGAGGCGCTGTGCGCCGAGCGGTAATCGACCGGCAAACCACCGAGACGCAGATCGCGCTCACCCTCACGCTCGACGGGCAGGGCCGCTATCAGGTACGGACGGGCATCCGTTTTCTCGATCACATGCTGGAGCTGTTCGCGCGCCATGGCGGCTTCGATCTGACGGTCAACGCCACCGGCGATCTCGATGTGGATCAGCACCACACCGTCGAGGATCTGGGCATCGCGCTTGGCGAAGCCGTGTCGCAGGCTGTCGGCAACCGGAAAGGGATCAACCGCGCCGGCTACTTCGTCATGCCGATGGACGAGACGCTGGCGGTCGCCGCGATCGATCTCGGCGGACGTCCGCATGCGGTGGTCGATCTCAAGGTGAAAGTGCTGAAGGTCGGCGATTTGCAAACAGAGCTCGTGCACGACTTCTTCGAGGGATTCGCGATTGGCGCTCGTGCCAACGTGCACGTCAAGGTGCTGTACGGCCGCTCGAGCCATCACCACATCGAGGCCGTCTTCAAGGCGTTCGCTCGCGCGCTGCGCGTGGCGGTTGCGAAAGACAAACGTCTCGCGAAGATGCTTCCGAGCACGAAAGGCCTGCTGTGATTGCGCTCATCGACTACAAGGCCGGCAATCTCACGTCGGTGCGAAAGGCATTTGGAGCGCTCGGGGCGCAGCTTTTCACGCCGGAACGCGCAGACGAGCTCGCCTCGGCGGATGCCATCGTCGTGCCCGGCGTCGGTCATTTTGCCGCGACCAAGACGCTCGGCCCCGAGTGGATCGGGGCCATCCTCGCGCGCGTCGGCGAGGGACGTCCGCTGCTCGGCATCTGCCTCGGCATGCAGTGGCTGTTCGAAGGCAGCGAAGAATCGCCGGAGCTTCCGGGCCTTGGTCTCCTCAACGGACGCTGTTATCGATTGCCTGCGGACAACGTGAAAATCCCGCACGTCGGATGGAATTCGCTCGCCTTCGAGCACCGCAACTCGATCGTCGACGACGTCAGCGACGACGCTCAGGTGTACTTCACCCACAGCTACGTCGCGCCGGTAACCGGCGACACCGTCGCGGTCACGAGTCATGGATCCCCGTTCGCGTCCATCGTCCAGCGCGGACACGTCGCGGGCGTGCAGTTCCATCCTGAAAAATCCGGAGACGTCGGACTGCAGGTGCTCAGGAACTTCTTGAGCATGGTCTTCTAGCGATGCTGTCGAAGCGCATCATCGCCTGTCTCGACGTGCGCGACGGACAGGTGGTCAAAGGCATCAACTTCGAGGGGCTGCGCGCCGCCGGCGATCCCGCCGAACTGGCCCGCCGCTACAACGTGGAAGGCATCGACGAGCTTGTGATTCTCGACATCACCGCGACGCTCGAGCGTCGCCGTGCTCTGGCCGACACGATTCGCGCCGTCGCGCGCGAGCTGTTCATTCCGCTGGCGGTCGGTGGCGGCATCCGCACGGAAGCCGACGCCGCCGCCGCCGTGGACGCCGGCGCCGACAAGGTGAGCTTGAACACGGCGGCGCTGTCGAATCCGTCGCTCATCACGACGCTCGCGGAGCGGTACGGCAGCCAGGCGGTGCTCGTCGCGATCGACGCGAAGTGGGAAGGCGATCGCGCCGCCGTCTACGTCCGCAGCGGCAGCACGCCCGGCCACCGCGACGCCGTCGAGTGGGCCAAGGAAGCCGAAGATCGCGGCGCCGGCGAGATTCTTCTGACGTCCATCGATCGCGACGGCACCAAAATCGGGTTCGACTGCGCGCTCACTGCAGCCGTGTCGGAGGCGGTGTCGATCCCTGTCATCGCGTCAGGCGGCGCCGGCACGCTCGGCCACTTCGTCGATGTGTTCACGGTCGGCCGCGCGGATGCCGCCCTCGCCGCGTCGATCTTTCATTACGCCGAAACCAGTGTGCACGCGCTCAAAACGCATTTGTCACAACGAGGTATCCCGGTACGTCTTTGAGCCACGAAGACACGAAGGTCACGAAGACGCACGAAGTAAGGTCTGCACAAAAAATGCTTCGTGAGCCTACGTGTTCTTCGTGCCTTCGTGGCTAATAGCAGCGAAACGATGTTGATTCCATCCATTGATCTCCAGAACGGTGCGGTCGTCCAGTTGGTCCAGGGCGAACGGCTCGCGATCCGCGACGACGACGTCTTCAAATGGGTGCGACGGTTCGAGCACTTTCCGAAGGTCCAGGTGATCGACCTCGACGCCGCCATGGGGCGCGGAGACAACCTCGCCATCGTGCGGCAGATCGCGCCCGCGCTGTCGTGTCAGGTTGGCGGCGGCATCCGGACCGTCGAGCGCGCCAAAGACGTGCTGGCCGCGGGAGCCAAGAAGGTCATCACCAGCTCAGCGCTGTTCAGGGACGGGAAGCCGGACCTCGAATTTGCGAAACGGCTCGCGGACGCCGTGGGCGTCGAGCAGGTCATCGGCGCCGTCGACAGCAAAGGCGGACAGGTGGTGATTCACGGCTGGAAGACGCCGCTGCCGATTACCGCCGCCGACGCCGTGAAGGCGCTCGAGCCGTTCTGCGGAGAGTTCCTCTACACGCACGTGGACAGCGAGGGCCTGATGGGCGGGACGAACTTCGAGGCCATTCTCGCAGTCAGGAACGCGACGAGCCGCCGCGTCACGGCCGCCGGCGGCATCACCACCCAAGAGGAAATCGATCGCCTCGACGCGCTAGGAGTCGACGCGGTTGTTGGAATGGCGATTTATACAGGGAAACTGAAGGTTCCTAGTTCCTAGTTCCAGGTTCAAGGTTCGGTGGTTCCAGGTTCGAGGTTCGGTGGTTCCAGGTTCGAGGTTCGGTGGTTCCAGGTTCGAGGTTCGTTCGCGCCGACGCCGAAGCTGGAACCAGAACCTGGAACCAGGAACTTGGAACCAGGAACCTGGTTCACTTCTTCTTCATCGTCGTCAAGTACGCGACGAGCGCGTCCACGTCGTCTTTGTCGAGCGTGAACTGCTTCATGGCCGGCTTGCGCGTCGCGCCCGTCTTCGCCGTCATCGAGTTCGCGTCCGTGATCCACGCGCGAATGTCTGCAGCCGAGTCCTTGCTGCCCACGTCGTCGAGCGGCCCCTTCACGTTTCCCTTCCCCGCGATCGAGTGGCAGAGCGTGCACTTCTGATCGACGAAGAGTTTTTCACCCTTCGCTTTGAGATCCTGCGCGGTCACAGGGACGACGGCCGCGAGACACAGAACACTCGCGCCAACCATTCGACGCAGCATAGGCACTCCTCTCATGTGCGGATCATGGTAGCATCGCGCCACTTCGACAATTCATGACTGACCCTGCCGGATTTCCGTCAACAGCGGCAGCGGGCACGTTCGATCGACGCAGGTTCCTCGACGCGCTGCTCACGGTAGGCTTCGTGTCGACGGCCGCGTCGATTGCCTATCCGGTCGCACGTTATCTTGTGCCGCCGGAATCGGGCGAAGCGGCCACCAATTCCGTCGTCGCTGGGAAGGCATCGGCGCTCAAGCCGAACAGCGGCGTCATTTTTCCGTTCGGCAGCAGGCCGGCGATCGTCGTGCGTTCGAGCGACGGCGAGTTCTCCGCGTTCAGCGCCGTCTGCACGCATTTGGAATGCACGGTGCAATTCAAGACCGACACATCGCAGATCTGGTGCGCATGCCACAACGGCCTGTACGACCTCGCCGGCAACGTGATTTCCGGACCGCCGCCGCGGGGCCTCGAGCGGTTCACCGTCAACCTTCGCGGTGAACCCGGCGCAGAGGACATCGTCGTCTCGCGTAAGACGTAGTCGAGATCGCCATGGTGCAACACGTCCTCAACTGGCTCGACGAGCGGCTCGACCTGAGCGGGCTGAAGCATTTCGTCGCCGAAAAGGGCGTGCCCGTCCACACGCAGGAAGTCTGGTACTACCTCGGCGGGCTCACGCTGTTCTTGTTTGCGGTGCAGGTGTTCACCGGCATCCTTCTCCTTCTCTACTACCGCCCGAGCGCGACCGAAGCCTACGAGAGCGTGCAGTTCATCGTGACGCGGGTGCCGTTTGGCTGGTTGATCAGAAACATCCACAGCTGGTCGGCGAATCTTCTGATTGCGGCGGCCTTCGCACACCTCTTCAGCGTGTTTCTGCTCAAGTCGTACCGCAAACCGCGTGAGCTGACGTGGGTGTCGGGCATGCTGCTGTTGTTTCTCATGCTCGGATTCGGCTTCAGCGGATATCTGCTGCCGTGGAACGAGCTGTCGTTTTTCGCCACGAAAGTCGGCACCGGCATCGCGGGCTCCGTTCCGCTCGCCGGCCCGTTCTTGCTGCGCCTGCTGCGTGGAGGAGACGATGTCACGGGAGCGACGTTGTCGAGATTCTTCGGCCTTCACGTCGCCGTGCTGCCCGCGATCTCCACGGCGCTCGTCGTGCTGCATTTGCTGTTCGTCCAGCGGCAGGGCATGAGTGTTCCGCGAAGAATCGAACGGGCCCTGAAGCCTGGAGAAAAACTCCGGCAGATGCCGTTCTTTCCGAACTACGTCCTGCGCGACGTGCTGCTGTGGTACATCGCCCTTGCCGCGCTGGCCGCGCTCGCGGCGTATGCACCGTGGGATCTGGGGAAGAAGGCCGATCCGTTTGCCGCAGTACCGCCCGGGATTCGTCCGGAGTGGTATTTCCTCGCGATGTTCCACACGCTGAAGCTGATTCCGAGTCACGTGCTCGGCATCGAGGGTGAGCGGCTCGGCGTGCTGTCGTTTGGTCTCGTCACCGTGTTTTTGGTGTTCGTCCCGTTTCTCGATCGGCGATCGCGCGATGGCCGGAACAGCCCGCTGTTCACGGCGCTGGCGATTGCTGGAGTGGGCTACCTTGTTGTGTTCACGATTCTGGCCCAGCTGGCCAAGTAGCGGCGCGCTCGCGGCGACGCTGCTGCTCGTGTGCGCACGGGTCGCTGCTGGCCAGAGCGCTGCGGATCCAGTGAACGGCTGCGCGTCGTGTCACGCCGCACTGTCCGAGGCGCGCTTGTCCGCGCCAGCCCACGCCTTTGCAGAAGCGGACATCCATCGCGCGAGCCGCTTCACGTGCGCGGACTGCCACGGCGGTGATCGCACGGCGACCGACAAAACGAAGGCGCACGACGCCGCGCGCGACTACAGAGGCAAACCGGCGGGGCTGAAAATCGTCGCGGCGTGCGCGCGCTGTCACAGCGACGCCGAATTCATGCGCAAGTACGCGCCGAGGCAGCGGGTCGACCAGGCAGCCGAGTACGCGACGAGCGTCCACGGCAAACGGCTCGTCGAAGGCGACGACAAGGTCGCGACGTGCGCGAGCTGTCACGGCGCACACGGCATCCGCCGCGTGAACGACGTCAAGTCGCCCGTCTTCCCTACCAACGTCGCCAACACGTGCGCGGCGTGCCACGCCTCGGCGCCGCATATGGCCGGCTACTCGCTGGCAAACAAGCAACCGCTGCCAACCAACCAGCTCGCCCTCTATCAACAGAGCGTGCACTACGCCGCGCTCACGAAAGGCAACGATCTGTCAGCGCCGACCTGCAACGACTGCCATGGCAACCACGGCGCGGCTCCGCCCGGCGCCGGTTCCGTCGTCAACGTCTGCGGGACGTGCCACGCCGTCTTCGCGGAAAAGTTCGCCACGAGCGTCCACGCACAGATCTTCGACCGCGGATGCGTCGAGTGCCACAGCAATCACGCCATAAAGAAACCGTCAGACGCGATGCTCGGAACCGGGGCGGACAGCTTGTGCGCCACGTGCCATAGCGGCGTCGACGACAAAGGACTGGCGGCCGCCGCATCGATGCGCGCAGACATCGACAAGTTGAAGACCGCTGTTGATCGCTCGAGCGCGACCGTATCGGCGCTCGCGAACTCGGGCATGGAGATGAGCGCACAGGAATTGGCGATCGGCGCGGCCCGCTCGAAAGTGACATTGGCCCGCACAGAAATGCACGCATTTGACGCCGCTCGGGTCTCGCCACTCGCGGCCGACGGGCTCGCGACGCTTGCGTCGGTCGACAAAGCCGGCGAGTCGGCGGCAGCAGAGCTGCGGTTTCGCCGCCGAGGACTCGCCGCCTCGCTGGCCGCTATCCTGCTCCTGGTCATCGCGCTCGCGTTCAAGATCAGGCAGCTCGACCGGCGGCTCACAAATACTTGATACACTACGTAGTTGTCAGGTTTTACTTCGACCGAGACCGTCCCGGAACTCGAACGGTCCACGCCAGCTCCGTCGCCGAATGCGCGCGCCAGCGCGGACGGAAAGTTTCTGCAAATCGGCGGCGACAGATTCTTCGTGAAAGGTGTGACGTACGGCACCTTCGCGCCCGACGCGGAGGGCTACCAGTTTCCGCCGAAAGAGCGCGTCGCTGAAGACTTCCGCCTGATGGCGGAACTCGGCGTCAACACGGTCCGCACGTACACGCCGCCGCGCCTCGACCTGCTCGACGAAGCCGCGCGCAACGGACTCCGCGTCATGGTCGGGCTGCCCTGGGCGCAGCACATCGCGTTTCTCGACGACCGCAAGCTCGCGCGCGGCATCCGCCGCGACATCATCCGGCAGGTCCGCGTCCTCGGCAGCCATCCGGCCGTGCTGATGACGGCGCTCGGCAACGAGATTCCTCCCGGCATCGTCCGCTGGCATGGAAACGTCCGCGTCGAGAAGTTTCTTCGGCACTTGTACGAGGAGGCGAAGGCCGCGTCTCCGGAGTCGCTCTTCACGTACGTCAACTTTCCGCCGACGGAGTTTCTCGATCTCTCGTTCCTCGACGTCTGCTCGTTCAACGTGTATCTCCATCGCGAGCCTGAACTGCGCGCCTACCTCGCGCGGCTGCAGAACATCGCCGGCCACAAGCCGCTGCTGCTCGCCGAAGCGGGCGCCGATTCGATCCGCGAAGGCGAAGACGGACAGTCCGATATCACGGCGATGCACATCCGCACGGCGTTTTCCGAGGGCGCGTGCGGCGCGATCGCGTACGCCTGGACGGACGAATGGTGGCGCGGCGGCCAGGAGATCGACGACTGGAAGTTCGGCCTGGTCGATCGCGATCGGCGTCCGAAGCCGGCGGCCGCCGCCGTGGCGCAGGCGTTTGCCGACGCGCCCTTTTCCCCGGAGACGAAGGCCACGTGGCCGCGCGTGTCGGTGGTCGTCTGCGCGTACAACGCCGCCGACACGCTCGACGACAACCTGACGTCACTCGACAACGTCACGTATCCCGACTACGAAGTGATCGTCGTCAACGACGGATCGCGCGACGCGACCGGTGACATCGCGCGCCGGCATCCACGCGTGCGGCTGATCGAAGTGCCGAATGCGGGACTCAGCGCCGCCCGCAACGTCGGGCTTGCCGAAGCGACCGGTGAAATCGTCGCCTACACGGACGCCGACACCCGCGTCGATCGCGACTGGCTGACGTTCCTCGTCCAGCCCTTCCTCAACTCCGACGTCGTCGGCTCCGGCGGGCCGAACGTCGTGCCGAAAGACGACCCGCCCGTGGCCCAGTGCATTGCGCGCGCGCCGGGCGGACCGACGCACGTGCTGCTCGACGACCGCATCGCCGAGCACGTGCCCGGCTGCAACATGGCGTTTCGCCGGGACGCGCTGCTCGCGATCGGCGGCTTCAATCCTGTGTATTTGCGGGCGGGAGACGACGTCGACGTCTGCTGGCGGCTGCAGTCGCGCGGCTGGAAAATCGGATTCTCTCCGGCGGCGCTCGTCTGGCATCACCATCGATCGTCGATCCCGGCGTACTGGCGGCAGCAAGTCGGCTACGGCGAGGGCGAGACCTGGCTGATGGCGCATCATCCAGACAAATTCCTCGACGGGAACATGCTCTGGCACGGCCGTATCTACAGCCCGCTGCCGTTCGTGCGGTCGCTGTGGGGCACGCGCATCAACGCCGGGGTCTGGGGAACCGCGGCGTTTCCGTCCGTCTACCGGGCAGACGTGCATCCGTTCGCGTTCCTGCCGCACTCGATTCGATGGCAGGTCATGTCGACCATCCTCACCATCGCCGGTGTCATCGTCGCCGCGTTGGGCACGCACGGCTGGGCGGCCGGACTTCTACTGGGCAGCGGCCTCGTCGGGCTCGCCGTGACGATTGCGAAAAACGTCGCGTACGCCACGCGCTCGGACGTGTCTTCGCTGCGCGGCAGCCGCGTCTGGTATCACGCGATGGTCGCGTACCTCCACTTCCTGCAGCCCGTCGCACGTCTTCGCGGACAGATTCGCGGGATGTTGTCCCCGCCGACGACACTGCTGCCGCAAGCCGAGCGGCAAACGAGCAAAGGCCCGCGGCCCTCTCGGCGCGAAGCGGGGCGTGGCCTCGCGCTTCTCGCCGGCACGGTGATCGAGGAGTGCTTCTGGAGCGAGTCGTGGACGTCGGCCGATCGCTTCCTGTCGCACCTCACCGACTGGCTGCGGCGGTCGCGCGCCGTCCGCTCCATCGAGATCGACGACGGCTGGGTAGAGGATCGCGACGTCAGTGTGTTCATCGGCCGCTGGGGATGGATCGACATCCGCGCGCTCGCCGAAGAACACAGCGGCGGCAAGACACTCGTCCGCGTCGGCACGCATCTCCGTCCGACGACGTTCGGCGTCGTCGCGGCGGCCGGCCTCGGCGCGGCGCTGCTCGCCGCCGCCGCGGCAGGCATCACGCTGCGATGGCCGCTGGCCGGCGCGGCCACGTCGGCGCTGACGCTCCTGCTCATCGGAGGTATCGTCTGGCGCACGGCGCAAACGACGGCCATCGTGCGGCGCGCGGTGGCGCGCGTCGCGATGAGCCAGGGCATGACCGCGATGCCGTCCGCGCCTTCGTGGGCGCCGATCATTTCTCCATCGCGGCTGCGCGCCTACAGCTTGCGGAGCGCGCTGATCTTCCTGGTGATGATCGTCGCCATCGGTTCGGGCACGTTCATGCTGCGGGAAGCCGCGACCGCGGTGACGCTCATCATCGGCGCGCCCAATCCGGCCGCCAGCGGTCCGACGCTCACGGCGTACCTGAACACGCCTGGGGGCGTCGTCATCGCGCAGAACGGCGACGTGTATCTGGCCGACTCGAACAACGACGTCATCAAACGCGTCGACCGGCGTACCGGCGTGGCCATCGTCGTCGGCAACGGACGCAACGGGTTTTCGGGAGACGGCGGACTGGCGACGCGCGCCGAGCTCGACACACCCGACGGCGTGGCGATCGCTCCAGACGGCGACCTGATCGTCGCCGATTCGCGGAACGACCGCATCCGCCGCGTGGACGCGCCGACGCGCGTCATCACGACGATCGCCGGCTCAGGACGGAACGGCTACGACGGCGACGAGAAGCCCGCGATCGAAGCGGCGCTCAACAATCCGGACGCCGTGGTGGCTGCGCCGAACGGCGACATCTACATCGCCGATACACTGAACAACCGGATTCGGATGATCGATCACGCCACCGGCATGATCCACACCGTCGTCGGCGACGGACAGGTCAACGCCCAGGACGGCTCCGTCGGCGACGGCGGGCCAGCGACGAGCGCGCATCTGTTCATGCCGTCGGACGTGCAGATCGCCAAGAACGGCGATCTGTATATCGCCGACATGCAGCACAACCGGATCCGCCGCGTCGACGCGCGGACCCAGATCATCACGACAGTGGCCGGCAACGGCGTGTTCGGCGGCGCCGGCGACGGCGGGCCGGCGACCAAAGCGAGCCTCGCGAACCCGGCGGGCGTCGCGCTGGTCGAGGACTCGCTCGGGCGGCTGACGATCTTCGTCGCCGACTACTACAACGGATCGGTGCGTTCCGTCGGCCCCGACGGCATCATGCACAACGTGAGCGAAGAGGGACGCGTGAAGTTCGGCGCCCCCTCGCGTGTGGCGTACGCCCCTGGCACCGAATGGCTTTATGTGGCCGACGCCAGCAACCATCAGGTGGTGGCGCTGAACATCCCGTCCACGTCGCTCGGTTCGCGCGCGTCATCGCGTGGCGTGCTGCCAGGCGCGCGTCCGCCCGCCCGCAAGGTCGGCTGAGATGAGCAACGAGACGCCGCTCGTGCCGTGGATGCTGTCGTTCCTGCGTCCGCACCGCGGACGCGTGACGCTGCTCGCCGTCCTCATGCTGGCCGAAATCGGGCTCGGCGCGGCTCAGCCCTGGCCGCTGGCCATCGTCATCGACCACGTGTTTGGAAACAACAAGTTTCGGCCGTGGATTCAGTCGATCGTCGACGGCGTGACACACGGGTCGAAGATCGAGCTGCTCGTCATCGTGGCGCTCGCGGGCGTCGTCCTGCAGATCGTCAACCAGCTCGTGTCGGCGTACGGCACGCAGGTGCAGGTCGACACCGGCCAGCGGATGGTCTACGACCTGCGCTACCGGCTGTTCAACCATCTGCAGGCCCTCGGTCTGCACCATCACCTGACGACGAGCACAGGCGATGCCGTCTATCGCGTCGACGTCGACGCCTACTCGCTCGAAAACCTCGTGCTAAGCGGCATCTTCCCGCTCGCGAACTCGGTGACAACGCTCGTCATCATGTTCACGATTCTGGCGCGGAACGACTTGATCATCGCGATGCTGTCGTTGAGCGTCGTGCCGTTTATGTTCGTGTGCCTGCGCTACTACATGCGCACGCTCGTCACCCGCGAGGAGCGTGTGAAAGAGCTCGAGTCGAAGCTGCTCGATCGCCTGTACGAGACGTTTTCGGCAATGCGGCTCGTCAAGAGCTTCGCGCGCGAGCCGTTCGAAGCCGGCCGTTACGCGAAGGCCGGCGAGAGCACGATGAATGCGCGGATCAGCATCACGTGGCAGCAGTCGCTGTTTTCGGTGGCGGTGGGCACCATCACCATCCTCGGCACCGGCCTCATCGTCATCGTCGGCGGACTGCACGTGCTGCACGGACAGCTCGCGATCGGCAAGCTGACGGTCGTCATCACGTATCTGGCTGCGGTGTACGGCCCGCTGTCGTCGATTGCCCACACGACGGGCCAGTTGCAAGGCGCCATCGCAGGTGCGAAGCGCGTGCGCGCGATGTTCGCGCTGACGCCGGAAACCGACGACGCACCAGACGCGATCGAGGCGCAGGCCGTCAAGGGCGACATCCGGTTCGAGCACGTCAGCTTCACGTATCCGAGCGGCAACGACGTGCTGCACGAGATCGACTTCGTCGCGAAGCCCGGCGAGATGATCGCGCTCGTCGGCCTCACCGGCGCCGGCAAGACGACGCTCGTCAGCCTCATCCCGCGCTTCTACGACACCACGGCAGGGCGGGTCGTCGTTGACGGCGTCGACGTCCGCCAATACAAAGTGCGATCGCTGCGCGAGAAGATCGCGATCGTGCTGCAAGATCCTGTGCTCTTCCAAGGCAGCATCTCGGAAAACCTTCGCTACGGCCGGCTCGACGCGACGCAGGACGAGATCGTCGACGCCGCGAAGGCCGCACACGCGCACGACTTCATCATGCGGCTCCCGAACGGCTACGACACCGACATCGCCAAGGCTGGAGGCAGCCTGTCGGGCGGCGAGCGTCAGCGGCTGAGCATCGCTCGGGCGGTCATCAAGAACGCGCCGATTCTGATTCTCGACGAGCCGACGTCGTCGCTCGACTCGATCTCCGAAGAAATCGTGTTCGGCGCACTTCGCCGCCTTCGGATGGGACGCACCACGATCGTCATCGCGCACCGGCTGTCGACCGTCCGCGACGCGGACTGCATTCTCGTCCTCGACGGCGGCCGCATTTCCGCACAGGGCCGTCACGAGGAGCTCCTGAAAACGAGCGAGCTCTATCGCCGCATGTGCGCGCGCCTGTCGGTCGGCAAGTCGTTGGACGAACCGGAAACGGTGGATGAACTCATCGAGGCCGCGAAGCGATGACGCGCGGCCACGGCGGCGTAGGCGTGGGCGGGAGGGCCAGGACAGGCAGGATAGGCAGGAATGTTTTTCCCATCCAGCCCGTCCTGCCCATCCAGCCAATCCAGCCGTGAGGATTCTGTTCGCAGGCATCATAGCGAGATACCCGTTCGGCGGCGTCACGTGGTGTTCCTTGATGTACCTCCTCGGACTGCGTGCACTCGGTCACGAGGTGTTCTACATCGAAGACACCGGCGAATGCGTGTACGACCCGGTGCAGAACACCCGCTCGACCGATCCGTCGTACGGCACGAACTACATCAACAGCGCGCTCGAACCGTTCGGCCTCGGCGACCGCTGGGCGTTCGTCAACTACGACGGCAGCTATCACGGCAAGGGGGCGGACGACGTTCGCGCGTTCTGCAAAGACGCAGACCTGTTTGTGAATCTGTCGGGCGGCTCGTGGTTCTGGCGCGATGAGTACGCGCGCATCCGCCGCAAGGTGTTCATCGATTCCGATCCGGCCTTCACGCAGCTCGCCATCGCCAAGGCCGAGCCGTGGTACGTGAAGTTCTTTCAAGGCTTCGATCATCTGTTCACGTTCGGCTCGAACATCGGCACGCCTGCGTCGTCGGTGCCGGTCGGCGACTTCAGGTGGCACAAGACGTGGCAGCCGGTGACGATGGCCGACTGGGGCGCGACGACGACGCCCGGTCCATTTTTCAGCAGCGTCATGACGTGGCAGATCGAAAGCTTCACCGACGTCGGCGGCAACAAGGATCAGGAGTTCGTCCGGTTCATCGATTTGCCGTCGAAAACGCCGCAGCCCTTTCAGCTCGCCATCAACGGCCCGCAGAAGCTCCTGCGCGAGCACGGCTGGGACACGGTCGACGCGATGGGAGTGTCGCGGGCCTTGTGGGATTACCGCGAGTTCATTCATCGCTCGCGAGCGGAATTCGGCGTGGCGAAGCACACCTACGTCGCATCGCGATCGGGATGGTTCAGCGATCGCACGGAGTGCTATCTCGCCTCGGGTCGGCCGGCGATCGTGCAGGACACGGGCTGGACGGCGCATCTGCCCGCCGGCACTGGACTGCTCGCCTTCTCCACGCCCGAGGAGGCCCTCGCCGGCATCGACGCGATCAACAGCGACTACGATCGGCACGCGAAATGCGCGAGCGAAATCGCGCGCGAGCATTTCGACGCCGACCGCGTCCTTCCGAAGCTCCTCGAGCAGGCGTGCGCATGAAGATCGCCCACGTCGCACCGGTCGCCACTACGATTCCGCCACCGAAGTCGGGATCGGTCGAGTCGATGACCTCGCTGCTGACCGAAGGCCTCGTCGCGCGGGGACACGACGTCACGCTGTTCGCGACCGGCGATTCGACGACGAAGGCGACGCTGGCGGCCATCTACACACACGGCTACTGGCACGACGAGAACATGTGGCCGTGGGAGCTGTACGAAATGCTGAACCTCGCGGCCGCCGTCGAGCGTGCCCGCGAGTTCGACGTCATCCACTACGAGGCGGCGTACTATCCGATGTCGCTCGCCTTCACGCGCCTCTCGCCGACGCCGATCGTGCAGACGCTCCATCATTCGCCGAGCCGCGCCGAAGTCGCCCTCTGGTCGCGCTATCCCGAAGCGCCGTTCGTGGCCATTTCGAACGAGCAGCGCCTGCTCCTCGACGGGGCGAACGTCGTGGCCACGGTGCTGCACGGGATCGACACGGACAACTTCACCTTTCGCGAGAAGCCCGACGACTACCTGCTGTTTCTCGGGAGGTTCACGAAAGGCAAAGGCGTGCTGCAGGCGATCGAAGTCGCCAGGCGTGTCGGCATGAAGCTCGTGCTGGCGGCCGCCGAAGACGACTACTACCGGACGGAGGTCGCCCCGCACGTCGACGGCACGCAAATCATGTATTACGGCGAGGCGGATTTCGACGCCAAGGTGAGGCTCTTCGGCGGCGCGCGCGCGCTCGTGTACCCGGTCCAGGCGCGTGAGCCGTTCGGTCTCGTGCTGGCGGAAGCCATGGCCTGCGGAACGCCTGTCGTCGCGCTGGACCTCGGAGCCGTCGGCGAAGTGGTCGACGACGGCGTGACGGGGCTGATTTTCAGTAATCTTGGCGAGATGGTCGAGCAGCTGCCGAAGGCGTTTACGCTCGACCGCCGGCGAATCCGGGAGCGTGCCGTGGAGCGCTTCGGGGTCGATCGCATGGTCAACGAGTACGAAGCCGTTTATGAGCGCATCATCGCCTCCAAGCGCTCCTGACTTCTCGGGTCGAACGATTCTCGCCGTGTTCGCGCATCCAGACGACGAGTCCATTGCCTGCGGGGGTACGCTCGCCCGTCTCGCCGACGCCGGGGCGCGTGTCGTGCTCATCTGCGCGTCGCACGGCGAAAAGGGATCCGTCAGCGATCGGGCGCTGCTCGACGGCCAGAGTCTCGCCGCAGTCCGATCGCGCGAGCTGCACGAAGCGGCGCAGGTGCTCGGCATCAGCGACGTGGTGCTCTACGAGCATCCGGACGGCGATCTGCGCTGGGCCGACGTCCCCCAATTTCACGTGGAGATCGTGCTCGCCATCCAGAACTACAAGCCCGACGCGGTGATCACGTTCGGCGAAGACGGCTTGTACTGGCACCTCGATCACATCGGCGTGCACGAGCGCACCTACACGGCGGTGAAATCATTCGGTCCGTATGCGCCGCCGCTCTACTACGTCACCATGGAGCACGGCGTGATGGCCGAGCTCGTGCAAACGGCCATCGCGAATGGGCTGACGCTGCGCGCGAATCCGTTCGACATCGAGCCCGACGCGTTCGGCGAGCACGCCAAGCCGCCGACGCTGCTCGTCGATGTTCACAACTGGGTGCCCCGCAAGCTGTCGGCGCTGCGCTGCCACCGTACGCAAATCGGCGCCGACAATCCGTTCCGTCACGTCACCGACGAACAGGCGCGCCAGCTCCTCGGCGTCGAGCAATTCCGGCGGGCGCCGCTCGAAGCCGGCTGGGAGTCGGTGCTCGAACAACTCGGCGAACCCGTCACGCACTGATGCACACGAGCACCTTCGACATCCTGCGTTGCCCATACTGCGGCAGCCGTCTGGACCTGGTCACGTCGTCGTTCAACGAGGTGCGCGGCGACGAGATCCACACCGGCATTCTCGGCTGCCAGTGCTGTGTGTTCCCCGTGATCGACGGGATTCCGGTGATGCATCTTCAGTCGAACGCGACGGCCGCACGCGAACTGGTCGAGCAGCGCAAGCCCGTCGAGGCCCGCCGCGCCATGTTCGGGCTCGACGACGTGCCGGCGATCGCCGAGCGTGTCGACGCCTTGATCGCCTCTCCTGACGCGACGTACCGGCACATCGTCGAAGCGTTCGGCGAACATCTCGAGGGCGGCTATTTTCTGTACCGCTTCGCCGATCCCACGTTCATCGTCGGCCATGCGCTCGTGCGGGCGGTCGCAGGGACGGTGCTGCGCGACGGAGGGCGGGCCGTCGACATCTGCGGCGGCTCGGGACACCTGACGCGGTCGTTGATGGACCTGTCGTCCACGGCACCTGTGCTGGCCGATCTCTACTTCGCGAAGGTATGGCTCGCGCGGCGGTTCACCGCGCCCGGGTGCGAGCCGGTGTGCTGCGATGGCAACTCGCCGATGCCGTTCGCGCGCGGCGCGTTCCGCTACGCGATGTGCTCCGACGCGTTCATGTACATCTGGACGAAGCGGCAGTTCGTGCTCGACATGCTGCGGCTGATTGACGACCGCTCGAAGGACGCGCGGCCGGGCGCCGCGATGATCAGCCACACCCACAACCAGTGCACCTGGACGCCGTCGCACGGGCAGCCGCTGACGCCGGCCGGCTACCGCAACCTGTTCGAAAACGAGCAGCCGCGCGTGTTCGGCGAATCCGGTCTGTTTGCCGATGTCGTGCGCGGCGGTCCGTTGGATCTGTCGCGCATGGACAGCGAGAAGACGCTCGACGCCGAGCAGGCCCTCGCGATTATCGCGAGCCGGCATCCGGGTGTATTCGTCCCGCATCCGCTCGAGCCGCCGCCGGCCACGCCCACCGGCGAATTCGTCGTGAATCCGCTCTACGCTGCCGACACGCCCGCCGACGCCGCCGTCGCCCGCTACCGGCTGAGGTTCCCCTCCGAGGACTACGAGCAGGAATACGGCGCCTGCCGCGAGTATCTGCCCGCGGAGGTGTCGATTGCGCGGAGCGACCTGCAGGCGCTCGCGGCCGGGCGCGTCCCTGCCGCGGCGCTCGAGCTCGTCCGCCGGCGCGTGGTGGTTGATATCCCCCGCCGTTACGGCGTATAACGTAGCTACTACGTAGAACGACGTAACGAGACCAGCGATGACCAATCCTTTCGTCTACGGCGAAGTCGTCCCGAGCGCCGCGTTCGTCAACCGGGTGGTCGAGCTCGACCGCCTCGTGCGCGACCTGTCCGAGGGGCAGAAGGTGTTCCTGATCTCGCCGAGGCGCTACGGCAAGTCGTCGCTGATCCGCCAGGCGCTGTCCGCGATGTCGCGCCGGGGTGCGTTGACGATCGAGCTCACGGTCAGCAGCTTCAGCTCGTACGTGGCATTCCTCGAGGGGTACGCGCGCGCGCTCGTCGCCGCGGAAACGCGCTGGGATCGCGCCCGCAGCTGGCTGAAAGAGGCCATCCGATCGGCGCGGACCGAAATCCGCTACACGCCCGGCGAGTCGCCGCTCGGCTCCCTCACGGTCTCGTTTCCCTCTGTGAAATCAGAACGCGACGTCTCGAGGCTGGCGCAGGACGTCTTCGCGCTGCCGGGGCGTCTCGCCGAAGCCCGCGGCCGCAGCGTCGTCGTCGCCCTGGACGAGTTCCAGGCGATCGCCGAGTTCAACGGCGGATCGGTGGAGCATGCGATGCGCGCGGCGGTCCAGCATCAGCGGGAGGTCGGCTACGTCTTCGCCGGATCCGAGCCGAGCCTCATGGAGCGGATGCTCACCCCGAAGCGCCCGTTCTACAAAGCCGGGCCGGTGATGCGGCTGGAGAAAATCGCCGCCGACGAATTCGCCGCCGCGATCGATTCGCGATTCAAGCGATCGGGATTCAAGCCGGAAGAGGGGCTGGGCGACGCGATCGTCGAGCTGGCGGGCAACCTGCCGTACGACGTCCAGCGCCTCGCCCACGAAACCTGGGATGAAGTGCACGCAGGCAGCGGCAAGCGAGCGACGCTCGATCACCTGCATCAGGCGCTCAGCCGTCTGTTGAGCGAGCAGGAAACGATGTTCGAAGCGATCTGGCAGCGGCTGACGCTCGCGCAGCGCGCGGCGCTTCGAGCGGTCGTGATCGAAAGCGGGCACTCCGTGCTGTCGGAGGATGTCCGCACGCGTCATCGCCTCGGTGGAACGTCGACGGTGCAGGCGGCGCTAACTGCGCTCGTCCGCGACGACGTGATCAGCCGCGACGGCAAGCGGTACATCGTCGTCGACTCGCTGCTGCGCGAGTGGGTCGCGCGGCACACCTTCTGAAGCCGCTATCGCGTCTCCTTGACGATCCACGGCTTGACGCCTTCAGCGAGCTCGATCTTTCTCGCGACGTCTTCGGCCGCCTGGCGATCCGCGAACGCGCCGACACGGACACGATAGAACCCGGCGGACGCTCCGTCGCCGCTGACGACGTAGCTCGAATAGCCAGCCTGCACGAGCTTCGCGGCCATGCGATCGGCCTCATCGCGGCCGCGGACAGCCGCCACCTGAATCGAGAAACCGCTGCCTGACGGCGCATGGGCGGCCGGCGCCGGCGCAATCGCCTTCGGTGTCGTCGGGGCCACGGGCTCTTCCGTCGTCGGTGGAGGTGCGGATACGTCCTGTGCGCTGACACTCGCCGCCGAGATCGGCGCGACGAGCCCGTGCGCCATGGATGCATTGGGCAGCCGCCTCGATTTGAGAATCGGACGAGACGGCGGCGCAGCCGCAACGGGCGCCGGCGTCGAACGCCGCGTCCACATGAACCAGCCTGCGCTCGGCAGCCCAACGACCAGCACGATGATCGCCGGCAGCAGAATGGACAACCTGCCGTGCTCACGCAGTCTGTCGGAAAACGATCTGGTTGCTTCGATTTGTGGAATCACACTCGCTGGCTTCGTTGCTTGAGCCGAGCGCGCGGGCGCGGCCGGAGCCGGGCTCGTCAGAGGTTCGTCGAGCAGCCCTCGCGGCACCGACAAGTCGTCGGCATCGAACTGGTCGTTCGCGAACTGAAAACTCGCGGGCACCTCGAGATCGTGGCCCGTGACGGAGAGTTCATCGGACGCTTCCGGCTGGGCCACTGTTGCCGTCGCCTTAGGAGCCTGCGACTGCGGCGCGACGGCTGCCTGCGGCGCCACTGGTGCTGGCACCGCCGCTTTGGGACGAGCCGGCGCCGCCTTGGCCGGTGATCGTGAAAGCAGCTCCGCCATCAGAGTCTCTTCAGACGGCGGTTGCGGCTGTGCCTGCGGCTGCGATCGAACTCGCCGCCGCACTTCGATCCACCGATCGCCGTCAGTCACGGCGGCGAGGACCTCGAACTCTCCCGCGCCATCCGCGGTGACGAATTCCGCTTGACCCGTTCCGGATTCGCGGAACGTCTGCAGCTGGTCGGGCGGAAGAAGCTGCACGGTCATCTCGTCGATCGCCTCGGCTGTCAAGGCCATGGTACCGACTTCGACGCTTCCGGCTGACGACGTGATCCGCGCCACTTCCCCCGCACGCGCCATGAGGGCCGCGCCGTCTTCAGCAGGAACGGCGCCGATGAGTGTTTGGACGAACGAGCGTTGCGCAGTTGCCATGGTTACCGTCCGAGCTTGTCCCAATCCGCTTCGGGTGCATCGCGAGCGATTGAGAGACAGCCGTCAGAGCCGACAAACGTCGGGTCCTCCACGACTTTGACGACGCCGCCGCCGACTTTTTCCAGCGAACATTGGAGCTTTGGTCCAAGGTGGCGGATCAGCCCGCCGCCCCCGGCGACGGTGATACTGCGACGCACGCGTTCCTGGAATTCCGGCTCGACTTCGGCGAGCAGCGCGAACATCGTTTCCACAATCGGCGGCACGAGCGACTCGCAGGCCGTCTTCATTTCGGTCGTGATGTCGATTTGGGTAGGCACGCCGCGGACAGGGACCGTCACGAGAATCGGATCCTTTGGCGCGTCTCCGACGAAGCTCCACTTCTCTTTCCAGTCGCGGACCATGAACACCGTGAAATCGGCGTCGGGCCAGCGATCGCCGATGAGCTGCTGGAGGTGTGCGTCGATCGAATCGCCTGCGACGGTCAGCGTCCGCTGATCTTCGTCCGTCGGGTAGCGTCCCTTCATCACGCAGAAATCCGTGGTCCCCGCGCCGATGTCGATGATGAGCGAATGCAGGAGCGCGTCGAGCCCGTACGCCACGGCGAACGGCTCCGACACGATGATCAGCTTGTCGAACAGCCCTTTCAGCGCGTCGCGAAGGAACTGCTTGTTGGTGCGAAGCGCGGCGGCCGGCACGCCCAGCACGGCGCGAACCGGCATCGGTTCCTTGCCCTTCTTCACGATCGACAGCAGGTGGCCGACCAGCTCGCGCACCGCCTCGACGTCCTTCTCGGAGCCTTCCTTGATGAGCCCGCGCTCCAGCGGCCTGCGCAGATCGAGCATCGTCCGATTCTCCAACGCCTCCTTGCCGACCAGGAGATCGCGCTTGAGAACCTTGCGAGCCACGAGGTCTGCCGGCCAGCCGACGAAGCTGTCGACAACCACACGGTCACCGGCGGACGTCGAAATCGCGCTGCGCGAAGTGCCGAGATCGATTCCGACGGTCAACACGTTGCCGGGTTCTTTAACTCCCATTTTTTGCGGTCTCCTTGTGTCTCTTTGGCGCGCCTTGATGGACGTACGCGTCGATGCCGTTGAACAGCGCGTCCGCAATCGACTGCCGGTACTGAGGCTCGCCCAGGAGCGCCGCCTCCTCGAGATTCGACAGGCACGACACTTCGGCGAGAATCGCCGGCATCCGCGTCGCGGCAAGAACGACAAACGGCGCCGTTTTCACACCGCGATCCTCGAGGGAAGGATTCACTCGACGCAGTTCTCGAAGCAGCGACTGCTGGACCGACGCGGCGAATCGGCGCGACTCGTCTTTTCTGGCGTCGGTATAGATCATGTCGACCAGGGTTCTCAGGTCGGCCATCGAATAGCCGGAATCGCGATTCTCTTCCGCCGCAATCGCATCGGCCGACGGCGCCTGGGATGGCCCAAGAAAATAGGTTTCGATGCCTCGGTTGTGCGGAGGCAGCGAATTCACGTGAATGGACAGGAAGAGATCGCCGCGCGCGTCGTTGGCGATGGTCGATCGGTCCTGCAGCGAGAGCGTGGCGTCCGCGTCTCGGGTCATTTGCACGGTGACGCCCTGCGCGGCGAGGCGCCGACCCAAACGCGCCGCAATATCGAGCGTGACGTCTTTCTCGCGCAAGCCCGTCGCCGCGGAGGTGCCGAGGCTCGCGCCGCCATGGCCCGCATCGATCACGATGCGATGGATGCCCAGATCGAGCGCGGCCACGCTAAGCCGTTTGGGCGGCGCAAACGACACCTGCTCGGGTTCGGGCGCGGCGTCGCGATCGTGCGAAACCGTTGTGGATTGTGCAGCGGCGGTGTTGCCGTTCGCAGGCGCCACGCGTAGCGACACGACGAGCGCGAGGGCGAGCAACGCGAGGGTCGTCATCGACCCCCATCGCCCGATGAAGCGACGCCCGCGACGCAGCGGCTTCGGGAGCGCGCCATTCATCGTCGCGAGGTTGTCTTCGACGGCTTCCCGCAGGAGCCGCTTTTTCAATCTGTTCGTTCTGACCATCAATTCGAAGTCGCCGTGCAGTGCCGCGCAGAGCGACTGTAGAAGGGGAGCAACAAGCAGGCCACGCGACGCGCACCTGTAAAGTCATGATGCGCGCGCACTTCGGATTTATTTGACGATGTGAGGTTACGCCGTCAGCGTCTGAGTCCTGGAATGTCTGTCTGCAGTCCGGACAAGCGTCTCGCGAATCCTTGGGGGAATAGCAACCGCTCAGGACGCGGAGGACGCTGAGACGACGATCAACGCAGAGCCGCTGAGCACGCGGAGAAGAAAGTGTGTCGACGCGGCGCCGCGTCGACGCAAACCTCTGCGTCCTCCGCGTCCTCTGTGGTGGCGTGTTTCTCTGCGTGCTTCCCGTGCTCGAGGCCCCGGCCCACGCCCTAATTCAAGTGCGCCCACAGCAGACGCGCTGCCAGGATGGGTGATCGCATCAACATGCGACGGCGCAGCGTCCGATAGCTCATTCGTCCCATCGCGAAGTCCAAAATGAGCCTCGTCATCGAGCGATCGCGGCCCGCGCCGTCGATGACGGCGGCGATCCGGCTTCGATCCCTAAACAGGTAGCGCTGGAGCAGCACCGAGTCGCGCAGTTCGGCGCCGATCTCGTCGTCCACCATCCGGCGATAGCGGTCCGCTACCGGACGCGGGTCGTCTGCCAGGAGCGCGTCGGCGGCATGCTCTCCGCTCACCATCGCGTAATAAATCCCCTCGGCGGTGAAGCCGTTGACGAACCCGCCCGCATCGCCCGCCAGCAAGACACGTCCGCGCGCGGGCGCCGTCAGCGGTCCGCCCACCGGGATCAGAAACGGCGTGAAGTTCTCGCGAACCGACTCGCCCTCGATGATGCGACGACGGCGAAGGTCGTCGATGAAGTCGCACTGCAACTCGTACGGGGAATCCTCCAGCGCCTCGCGGTAGTAGGACAGGATGTAGCCGATGCCGACGTTGACGTGATCGCGTTTCGGGAAGATGTAGGCGTAGCCTTCGGGGGCGACAGTCTGCGGAGCAGCCACTCTCGATGGCTGATGCGCATACGAGACCCAGAGCGTCGACGGGTCGACGTCGCGCAGCGTGGAACGCGGCGTCTCTTCCATCATGTCGAGCGCGACCGACGCCGCCGTCCAGCCGGGGTTGAGTCCCAGGCGCCGAGCGATGACGCTGTGGACGCCATCGGCGGCAATCACCGCAGGCGCCGAAAACTGCCGGCCATCACGCGTTGTCAGCTCCACCTCATCGGCCGTCTCGCGCGCGCCGACAATGTCGGCCCCGGTCACGAGCTCGGCGCCTGCCTCGAGGGCCAGCGACACGAGGAGGTCGTCGAACTCCACGCGCCGAATCATCAACGCCGCCGGTCCGTCGGCCTCGATAACCGTCGACTGGCCGCCCGGCCCTTCGAGGTAGAGCCGGCGAACCGTATGCGTTGCGATGCGCGAGAGTTCATGCTCGAGATAAGGAAACCGTGAAAGCACTCGGATGCTGATGCCCCCGCCGCACGGCTTCTGCCGGGGAAACGATCGCCGATCGAGTAGTTGCACGGGCCGGCCGCTGAGCGCCAGGCGCCGGGCGGCCGTGGCACCCGCCGGACCAGCGCCGACGACGATGACGGGAGGAGGTGTGGGGGACGTCTTCACGGCAGAAATGCCTATTTTACGAGCCAAATTCTCATAAAGCCTAGATTTTGCTATACTTTTGCGCCGTGTCTTTATCGCTGACGAGGAAAGCCGCCGTGGCGCTCGCCGTGCTGGCGCCAAGTCTGCTCTTGTCGGTGACGGCCGAAGCGTCGCCGGTTCGGAAGGCGCGCGTTCGGTCGCACCGGGCGATTTCGCATCGCGCGATGACGCCGACGCAGGCGTTCGCGCGCGTCGCCGCCCATCGTCCCGAACGCCGGGTGTATCGCCATCCGCCGACGTGGCTCAAGAAGGGCCATCACAACACGGAGGCGCCGGATCACGACGCGGCGATTCAGAACAGCTCTTCCCCTGCGAGCACCGAGAGCGCCCAGAGCACGCCGCCGCTGCGGCCGCTCGAGCTGCTCGTACCGGTTCAAGCCCAGATTCAAAGCCACGAGGGGTTCGCCCCTAGTTCCCCGCGTGCGCCTCCGGTCTTCAGCTGACGCGACGACAATCGAACTTCCGATCGCGCAATCGCGCGGCGGCGATGCCGCCTGAGTTTGCGCGGCCGGCGTCACTGGGCTTGTTACTTAGAGGTTGCACATGCGAGTAGTGCTCGCAGATTTAAAGTCGACCCGCGGGTTCGTCAGCAAGGACACCGTGGTCGGCGGCTACGGATCGCGTCTCGATCCGTTTTCGCGCGTGACCCGCGCGGCCGCCTACGTCAAGAAACAGTTTCACGACGTCCCCAGCGTGCACATGGCGTATCTGGCCGCCATCCTTGCGCGCGCCGGGCACGACGTCAAGTGGACGCGCGATGAGCTGATGGACGGCGACGTCGCGCTCGTCCTCTCTTCGCTCGTCGACTACAAGAATGAAACGAAGTGGGCCGACGCGATGCGCGCCAACGGCGTGAAAGTCGGTTTCATCGGCATCACGGCGTCGAAGATGCCCGAGCTCTTCGTCGACCACTGCGATTTCATCCTCAACGGCGAGCCTGAGGCTGGCGTCATGCGCCTGGCGCAGGGCGTCATTCCGACAGGGATTACCGTGTCCGAGGCCATCAACGACCTCGACTCGCTGCCGTTCCCGCGCTGGGATCTCGTCACCGAGGACCGGAAGAGCCGGTTCGGCATCCGGTGGTCGTCGCGTCCGATCGGCGGCGGGTTCCCGCTGCTCGCCAGCCGCGGCTGTCCGGAGTTCTGCACATACTGCCCGCACCGGATTCTCGCTGGCTACCGGGCACGGTCGATCAAGAACATCGTCGACGAGATCGAGCGCCTGTGCGATCAGGTGCGCGAGCCGTACGTGATTTTCCGGGATCCATTGTTCAGCGAGCAGCGAGATCGCTGCGTCGAGCTCTGCGACGAGATCGAGCGCCGGGGACTCAAGTTCACGTTCGAGGCGGAGACTCGTCTGGATCGTCTGGACATCGATCTGCTGGACCGCCTCCACGCCGCCGGGTTCCGGGCGATGAGCTTTGGCGTGGAATCACTGGACCCGGCGACGCTCAAGAAGTCGGGCCGCCGGCCGATCCCGCAGGAGCATCAGCGCAAGATCATCGCGCACTGCCGCAAGCTCGGCATCGTCACGGCCGGCTTCTACGTGCTGGGGTTCCTGCAGGACACCTGGGACTCGATCGCGGCGACGATCGACTACTCGATCGACCTCGGATCGACGTTCGCGCAGTTCAAGATCCTGACGCCTTATCCGGGCACGCCGATGTTCAAGCAGCTCGAACCACTGCTCACCGAGACCGACTGGGAGAAGTACGACGGCTACTCGCCGACGTTCGCACATCCCAACATGACGGCCTTCGAGCTTCGATACCTGCTCGGGACGGCGTACAAACGGTATTACATGCGGCCGTCGTATCTGGCGAACTTCCTCAAGATCCAGAACAGCGCCATCCGTGAGTGGGTCGGCCGGATGGATCAGCGCGTCAACGAACATCACTCTCGAGAGGAAATAGCCGACGTCGCTCGTTCGGTCGCATGCTGACAGCCATCTCGCGCTACGGCGCGAGGGTCCTCGACACCACCGAAGACATCGCCGCGGGCTGCAAGGCCCGCGGCGAGTTCATACAAGGTCCCCACATCGCAGAGTTCGAAGCGGCGTTCGCCCGTCGCCACGGGATGGAGCCGCCGCACGCCATTACTGCCTCGTACGGGCGAATGGCGTTCTACTACATCCTCCAGGCGGTCGCTTTT
>Ga0097621_100000431_pt1 | contig 29219 bp, 30 predicted proteins | sample KBSMisM72_FD_73165 | JGI IMG/M metagenome (GOLD analysis project Ga0097621, IMG submission 73165) | Miscanthus rhizosphere microbial communities from Kellogg Biological Station, Michigan, USA - KBS Miscanthus M7-2 (version 2) (version 2) | ecosystem: Host-associated > Plants > Roots >... | reverse complement strand
CTAAGCAATGCCTCGTGTAAAACGTGGAACCAAACGCCGTGCCAAGCGCAAAAAGATATTAGACCGCGCTAGTGGCTATTTTCTTACAAAATCCAAACTGTACCGCTCCGCCAAAGAAGCGGTCGATCGCGGGCTGAAGTTCGCCTACTCCGGACGTAAGCAGCGCAAGCGTCAGTATCGTTCGCTGTGGATTGTGCGCATCGGAGCCGCCGCCAAATTGAACGGCATCAGCTACAGCCAGTTCATCAATGGCCTGAAGAAGGCGGGCGTCGAGCTCGATCGCAAAATTCTCGCCGACCTCGCGGTGAAAGATCCGGCAGCGTTTAAGAGCCTTGCCGAACAGGCGAAGAGCGCTCTCGGGGCGGCCGCGTAAGAGGGAGACGTAGCAAGGCTGCGCCTCTACATCACTCTCCTTGGCACGCCCGGTTCTGCGCGGCAAACCCATGGCCTATTCGCTCCCAAAACTGAAAGACTTTACGGCAGCCGCTTTAGACAAGGCCGCCGAGAAGCTGATCTCCGCTTTGGAGAAGGAAAGCGCCGCAGTCAAAGACGAAGCTGGCTGGAAAACCTTCCGCGATCATTGGATGGCCCGCAAAGACGGCGTTTTAACGCAGGTTAACGACCTCTGGCTGAAGGCCGCCCCCAAAGAGAGCAAGCGCGAGGTCGGGCAGCGCGTCAACCAGCTAAAGACCAAAGTCGAGGAGACGGTCGAAACCGCGCAACATCGCCTTCAGACCCGCGCCGCCGAATCGAAGCTGGCAACCGAGCGTGTCGATATCACGCTTCCCGGCATTCGTCGTCCCCTGGGCGCCGAACATCCCATCATCAAGACGATGAATGAAATCGTCTCCGTATTCCGCAATCTCGGCTACTCGGTGGAGGAAGGCCCGGTGATCGAGAGCGACTACTATAATTTCGAGTCGCTGAATTTTCCGCTAAACCATCCCGCGCGTGATACGCAGGATACGCTGTTCATCGCCAACCAGGAATCGAAGCCGCAACGTGACCGTTTGCTGCTGCGCACCCACACTTCCCCTGTCCAGATCCGCACCATGGAGAAGATGAAGCCTCCGCTGCGTATCGTCATTCCCGGCAAGGTACACCGCAACGATCCGCCGGACGCCAGCCACTCGCCGATGTTTCACCAGGTCGAGGGTTTGGCAGTCGACAACAACATCACTTTCGGCGATTTGAAGGGCACCCTCGATCACGCCATGAAAGCCCTGTTCGGATCGAGCGTGAAGACCAGTTTCCGTCCGTCGTTCTTCCCCTTCACCGAGCCCAGCGCCGAGATGATGGTTTCGTGTTTCATCTGCGGCGGCAGTGGCAAACGCGGCGGCGAGCCCTGTCGTCCCTGCAAGCAAAGTGGATGGATCGAAATTCTCGGTTGCGGTATGGTCGATCCCAACGTCTTCGAATTTGTGAAGCACAATGGTTATGACTCCAGGAAGATTTCCGGATTCGCCTTCGGCATGGGTGCGGACCGCATTGCCTTGCTGAAGTACGGAGTGGAAGATTTGCAGTTGTTCTTCCAAGGGGACGTTAGGTTCTTGCAACAGTAGAGTCGTCTTTCATCGCTGGTCGTCGACCTTAGTATGACATTGGAAGAAATTGAAGAAACGTTGCCGAACCGGTTTCACGACTCCGAAATCCGGGCGATCCTCGTAGACTGCGCCCAGCGCACAGCGACATTGGAGCGATCTGTAGTCGGGGATCTTGACGCTCCTCCAGAGAAACGCGAGGTTTACAAGGAAGCAACGCTCGTCGTATCTGGTGTGCTTCTTTCCGTACTTGAGCCGCCTCAGCCCGACTACCCATTTTCCGAAGCTCGAGGTTTGCGTGTTGATTCTTGCGACGCTTCGAGAAGCCTAGATCGGGCGCTTATCGCGAAATTGCCAACCAATTCGTTCTTCCGGAGCTTTTTTGTCAACCAGTGGAACGCGTTCATCCACATTGCGGGCAGGAACGCTGAGATTGCTTGGAGGGAGCAGGCCCATTAGAGAGGAACGCTACCTTCCAGGAGAAGCCATCGATCTATGAAAATTTCTCCCCAATGGCTGCGCGACTTCGTCGACCTGAAGGTTGATGTGCCCCAACTTGCCCGCGACCTGACCGCGGCCGGGATCACGGTGGAAGGCACCACAGGTTCTGGCGACAGCGTGGCCTTCGAGATGGAGATCACTACCAATCGCCCCGACGCCATGAACCATTACGGCGTCGCCCGCGAGGCTTCCGCGATCTACAACCTGCCGCTGCGGCCACTGGAGAGCAAGCTGCCGGCGGCGAAAGGCACTGCGGATTTTTCCATAGAGATCGGCGACCGCATCGGCTGTGCACGTTACACGGCGCACATCATTCGCGGCGTCACCATTAAGCAGTCATCCGAAGCGGTTGCCAAGCGGCTTGCTCTGGTCGACCAGCGCTCCATCAACAACGCCGCCGACGCCACCAATTACACCCTGTGGGAGATGGGACATCCCACCCATGTCTTCGACCTCGACCTGCTCGAAGGCGGAAAGATTCTGGTGCGACGCGCCTTCAGTGGAGAAAAACTGAAGACCCTTGATGGCGTGGACCGCATGCTCTCCCCTGAAGATCTGGTCATCGCCGACGCCGTGAAGCCGCTAGCCCTCGCCGGAGTAATGGGCGGCTTCGACAGCATGATTACGGAGAAGACGCGTAACATCCTGATCGAGGCGGCATGGTTCGATCCAGTCATTGTGCGCCGGACGGCCCGCCGCCACGGACTGCATACCGACGCCTCCCACCGCTTCGAGCGCGGCGCCGACTACGGAGCTACCACCATCGCCTGCGCCCGTGTAGCCCAGCGGATTCTCGAATCAGCCGGAGGAAAACCTCACGGCGATGCCATCGATGCCGTCGCTCGCGATCTGGATCTTGCGCCCATCGTGCTGCACGTCAAGGAAGTGAAGCGCATTCTCGGAGGCGCGGTCGAGACCAGCGAAATTATCCGTCTGCTGCGCGCTCTCGGTTTTGAGTTGCTGCCCGAGCCTGGCGCGGAAGCAGAGTTCACGGTGCGAATTCCGAGCTGGCGGCTGGACGTGGAACGCGAAATCGACCTAGTTGAAGAGATCGCCCGGCTCCACGGTTACGACAAGTTCGCTAATACCCTGCCGTCTTTTTCTGGTGCGGTTACAGAAAAGCCGGAAGCGTTGAAAGATCAACGAGTCCGCTCGTTGCTCCTGGCTTTGGGTTATACGGAGGCGGTTTCACTTAGCTTCATCTCGCACGAGGATGCTGAGCAGTTCTCCGCAGTACCTGTGATTGAGATTGCCAACCCGTTGAGTGAAGAAGCTTCCGTGATGCGAACTTCGCTGGTCCCGGGAATGTTGAACATGGTGGCTTACAACCTGAATCGCGGGACAGAAAACGTACAGCTATTTGAAACGGCCAGTACCTTCGAAGCCGCGGCCAGCACGGTTTCCGAACTGAAGCGTCTTTCTCTGACTGCGACCGGAAGCGCGCTGTCGGCAAGCGTTCATCAGAGCGGGCGACCGATTTCTTTCTTTGACGTGAAAGGTGATGTCGAAACCTTGTTGCGCGAATTTCAGTATGACTCGCTCTATTATGACGCGCGCCCGGCCGAGTACTACCACCCCGGGCGCTCCGCTCGCGCGGTGATGGATGGCGCTACAGTCGCGCAATTCGGCCAATTGCATCCCGACATCGCCGAGAAGCGCAAACTGCGCCAGGATATCTACATCGCAGAGATCTACCTCGACCGCCTCTACCAACACAGTCTGCGGCAGGTGCGCTATGAAGCTCCGTCGAAATATCCAGCGGTCGAGCGCGACTTCTCGTTCCTGATGCCCTCCGAAATAGTTTTCGACAAAATCAACCAGACAGTGGCTAGTCTGGGGCTGCAGCATCTTCGCAGCCTGGTTCCGGTCGAAATCTTTCGCGGCGGGAAAATGGCCTCCGGCCAATATTCCGTTCTTCTGCGCGCGATCTTTCAGTCGGTGGAGCGCACCCTGCGTGAAGACGAGGTGGCGCAGTGGTCTGCCAGGATTGTGGAAACACTCAAAGCCCTAGGCGGAAGCCAGCGAGTTTGATCAGTTAAGAACCTTGAATGTTAATAAGTGGGATTTTTACTCTGTCATGCCGTGTATAGGCATTCGCAGAGATTGCCTTGTAGCTGCAAAGTGGGACATCACTCACGTTTTCATTCGTACATACTCTTTAATCTCGCCATCAACGGAAACCGCAACGTAGCGGTGGGTCTTCGGGTCGCGAAACTGCACCACGCGATGGCCTTCTTTGGCTAACTTTCCCCACCGGCTCGGCTTGTCTGGATTTTGCTCGATGGCGTGGAGCTCACGTCCATTTGTTTGGAAATTCACGCTGCGCAGCCGCCCACTTCCTACCCGCTTCACGTCGAATTTCTGGCCGGCGATCACAATTTCGCCCTTTCCTTCAGTTAGTAATTGTTCGGCCACCGCGCGGAGCAATGTGTGTTCCAGCATCCCACTTCTCGCTACGAAATCGTGATTTACACGATAATCTACGAGAAACCAATGAATCCATTCCACAGCTTACTAGTTGGATTCTTTACCAAGTGTGTCATCTAACAACGCCCAACCTTTTCCACGTTCACCGCTCCCAGCGGCAACTTCATCGCATTCGCCAGCCCATTTAACAACGAGGTCAGCCTCTTGTCGGAGCGGCTCAGCCAGACCTTCGTTGGGCCCAAGACCCAAGGTATCGAGATTCACCATCGCTTTGCTCTGGGCTAGTTGTTCTTTAGTCATTTCGCGCACGTAGGTCGCGGAACCTAGCTCACCCCGCTCCTCGCCGGTAAAAGCTATGAAAATATAGGTGCGTTGCCTTTGCGTGCTTCGAAGACCTTCATACAGACTCGGCAGCAAGGACGCTCCACTCTAGTTGTCGGCCACGCCTTCACCTTCATTCGCATGATCAAAGTGTGCACCGACAAAGATAGTGGCTTCCGAATTTCCCGGGAGTAGCCAGACAAGATTCGGTTGTTTGACGTGCTTGACCGTGCGTTCGGATGGGTGATCACCACGACCCGCCTGGAGAAAGGCCCCTTTTCAGAATTGCTTCGCGTTCCGTATCGTCTCGCCAAAATGATCTAAGGCGCTCCTCAATAACCGGACGCTTCAGCAAAGCTAAAACGCAAACTCTGTGCGAATAGGCCCGCTGCGAGGGTCATTACCGCAAGCATCACGACTGCCGGAGTTTTTCATCGACACAGTTATAGCTTAGCCCTCGTTCCATGGAAACGGAGCGCCTTCCAAGGAGAGAAAATTGAGTTCGAATCGCCCTATCATAGCCGTCCGAGTTGCAATGTTTGAGCTTCACAGCGACAATCAGTTCCGTGCCAAATCCTGCCCCAGATGCTTCCTACGTCGACAGCCAGGGGAATCCTTTTCACCGCGGCGCTATGGTGATTGTGACACTCGGTAATCCGCGAGAAAAAGTTTGGGGGGTGGTGCTGGGGCTCTCGCAGGAAGGCCTGAGCGTCGGTGGCGTGGAACTTGCGTCCTTCGATGATCTGGTGCGAATGGTGAAAGAAGGTGAGCCACCTTCCAGCAGTGTCATCTTCTTCCCCATGCATCGCATTGAGCGGGTGGAGCTCGATTTGGCGGATGGCGCAGCCGATTCGCTATCTCAGCGCTTTCGCAATCGCACCGGGCTGGACGCCGTCACAGTTCTTTCCCGACACATCGACGATGCCGAGGAGCCCCGTTGAAGTTTTCGCAACTGTTGACCGCTCCTAACCAGCTCACCCTGCTCCGCATGGTGTTTCTGCCTTTCGTCATCCTGCACCTTCTAGGTGGGCACTATTTCTGGGCGCTCACTCTGTTCGTGCTGGCCGGGTTAAGCGATGGCCTTGATGGCCTTTTGGCGCGGAAGCTGAAACAACAGACCAAGATCGGTCAATATCTTGACCCAATCGCCGACAAGTTGTTACTGAGCACAATTTTTTTGGTGCTCTCTGTCCTCCATAAAATTCCATGGAAATTCACCGTGCTCGTATTCAGCCGCGACATTTGTATTCTTGCGGTAAGCGCGGTACTGTACGTCGCCGCCGGATTGCGCGACTTCCGCCCTAGCATCTTTGGAAAAGCAAACACCTTCGCTCAGGTCGCTGCCGTCTTTTTTGTCTTGTTGCTGGAAGTCCATCCCGCGTGGTGGGTTTGGCTGGCCCGTATAACCTTTCTTCGCGCCGTGTTTGCATTTACCATTCTTTCCGGATTGCATTATGTCTTGCTGGTCGGCCATCGGCTTCGAGCTCCGAGCGAAGCCCGGGCATAATGTGATTGGTCCCCAAAGCTGCACCTAGGAGCGTTGTCATGATGTTGCGAAGTTCGGCTTCGGCCCTTTTGCTTACCTCTCTCCTTTGCATTCCAAGCCCGGCCGAAAATAAGCCTGAAGAGAGAGTGGTTCAACTTTGTGTGGCTACTCCGATGAACTTGTCGCAACGTCTGGTCGACACCAAGTGGGCCCGCAACATGCTGATGCGTGAATTGAAATTCGAGCGCAAACACAAACATTCTCCTATTGTGATTGAAAGTACCGCCCTCGATTCACAGGAGCGCGAAGAGGCATTGGCGGAAGCCAAAGACAAGAACTGCGACTACACGGTCACCACCACGGTGATGGACCCAACTGGCCCCGGCCGCTTGGGCACAACTGTGGGGCCGACCGGCATCGAGCGGCGTCCAGAGATTATCGGCAATGATGATCCGCGACAGCAATTGGCCATGACATTCAAGCTGTTCCGGGCTGACTCTTTTCGCCCCGTGGTGGAAGGAGTCTCCGCATCGCCAGCCGGAGACGGCAATGACAACGCCGCTTCTACCGACGCCATGCGATCCGTAGCCGCGCGAGTTACCGATGAAATCCGCAAGCCTCGTGTCCAGGTTCCCGACTAACCACCGCCAATTTGACCCGTTTTCCTGCGTCCCCCTAGAATGAGGCTTCTGTCTGCAAGTTTTCTCCTCTATGGCGCTTCACCTTTACAACACACTATCCGGCACCGTGGAAGAGTTTCAGCCTCTTCAGGGAAGACGCGTCCGCATGTACGCTTGCGGGCCGACCGTTTACGACTATGGCCACATCGGCAACTTTCGTACCTTCGTTGCGGTCGACATTCTGCATCGTTTCTTGCGTCAGAGCGGTTATGAAGTCCGCCACGTAATGAACCTGACCGACGTGGATGACAAGATAATCCGTAATGCCGCCAGCGCTGGAGTCGGCGTAAAGGAATACACCGCTAAGTACGCCCAAGCCTTTGTCGACGACACCAGCATCTTGAATATCGAAAAGCCGGAACTGGTGCGCGCTACGGAGCACATCGCGGAAATGGCCCAGGCGATTGCAGAGCTGGTGAAGAAAGGATTCGCCTACCGCACCGAAGAGGGATCTTACTACTTCCGAATTGCCAAGTTCCCCGGCTACGGCAAGCTTTCCAGAAAAGATTTTGAAGGAATGGAAGACGGCGCCCGCGTCGATGTCGATGAATACGAGAAAGACAGCGCCCGGGATTTTGCCTTGTGGAAGGCGCCGAAGCCGGGCGAGGCTTCCTGGGAGAGCGAAATTGGGCCAGGACGTCCCGGATGGCACATCGAATGTTCCGTCATGTCGATGGCTGAACTGGGAGAGACCTTCGACCTGCATGCAGGTGGTGAAGATTTGATCTTTCCTCACCACGAAAATGAGATCGCCCAATCGGAAGCATTGACCGGCAAGCCTTTCGCCCGTTTCTGGTTCCATCCCAGGTTTTTGTTGGTGGAAAGCGAAAAGATGTCCAAGAGCGCCGGCAATTTCTTCACCGTGCGCGATCTGGTCCTGAAGGGATACAAGCCGTCGTCCATTCGCTTCTTACTGGCCTCGGTTCCCTACCGTCACCAGCTCAACTTTACCTTCGATGGACTTCGTCAGGCTGCGGCTTCGGTTGACCGTTTGCGCAATTTGCGCGCGCGACTCTCGAGTACTCAATTCTCTGGAGGCAAGAATGAAGCGATGGCAGCGCTCGCCCAGACCACACTGGACGGGATGCGGGCCGCGATGGATGACAACCTGAACACGGCGCAGATGCAGGCCGCAATTTTTGACATGGTACGTAGCGCCAATACCGCCCTCGATGCCGGCCAAGTTCAGTCTGGAGACGCAAAGACTCTTTTGCAGGCGCTGAATACCTTCGATGAAATTTTCGCAGTCCTTAAGGATGACGATGCCGCCAAGGTGAAGAACATCTTGGAGTGGGCCAAAATTGAAGGGCGGGAAAAAGACATCACACCCGAGGCTTTGGAGATCGCGGGAAGTGGTCAGCTCTCGGATGCAGAGATAGAGAAGAAAGTCGAAGAGATGAATGCCGCGAGAAAATCCCGGAATTTCGCCGCGTCTGACGCGTTGCGTGCCGAATTAGTTGCCGCTGGGATTCTGGTGGAAAACACCAAAGAGGGCATCCACTGGCGAAGAAAGTAGTTGAAATCACGCAGCCTGCTCGTAAGCCTTGGCGACCCTCAGGATGGTCGCCTCATCAAAGTGACGTCCCAGAATCTGTAATCCAATTGGAAGCTTCTCTTTGGTCTCGCCGCAGGGGATCGAGACTCCTGGAATACCCGCAAGATTCGCAGTCACCGTGTAAATGTCGGCAAGATACATAGCGAGCGGATCGTCCACTTTGTCCCCCAGCTTAAATGCCGCCGTCGGACTAGTCGGAGTGACAATCGCGTCGACCTTGCTGAATGCCTGATCGAAATCACGCGTCAACAGGGTACGCACTCTTTGGGCTTTCAAATAGTAGGCATCATAATAGCCGGCGCTGAGCGCATAGGTCCCCAGCATAATGCGCCGCTTCACTTCCGCTCCAAAACCCTCATCGCGGCTGCGCCGGTACATGTCGGAAAGGTTGCGGGCATCACTCGCGCGATGGCCGTAGCGCACGCCATCAAAGCGAGCGAGATTAGAGGAAGCCTCCGCAGTAGCAACCAGGTAGTACGCAGGAATCGCATACTTGGTATGCGGCAGTGAAACTTCTACGATCTCGCATCCCTGGCTCCTGAGCTTGTCGACCGCTGCCTCGATGGAGGTCCGCACTTCGGTATCAAGTCCTTCGCCCAGGTATTCTTTTGCCACTCCAATTTTCAAACCGCCTGTCGGCTTGTTCAGCTCCGCAACATAGTCAGGGACTGGAATATCTGCGGAAGTTGAGTCCATGGGATCGCGCCCGGCGATGGTTCGCAGCATCAACGCCGAATCCTTCACCGTCTTGGTGAATGGCCCGATGTGGTCAAGTGACGATGCAAATGCGATCAACCCATAGCGCGAAACCCGGCCGTAGGTCGGCTTCAATCCCACCACGCCGCAGAAAGATGCGGGCTGGCGAATAGAGCCGCCGGTATCGGACCCCAACGTCGCTACAGCCATATCAGCCGCCACAGCGGCTGCCGATCCCCCCGAAGAACCTCCCGGAACGCGGCTCAGGTCGCGGGGATTGTGCACTGGCTTCCAAGCGGAATTCTCGTTCGACGACCCCATGGCAAACTCATCGCAATTCAGTTTGCCAAGCACGACCGCCCCCGCTGCTTCCAAACGCGACACGGCAGTGCAGTCATAAGGGGGGATGTAATTGCCCAGAATCTTCGAACCTGCAGTGGTCCGGACACCCCGCGTCGCCAGCACGTCTTTGATCCCGACAGGCACGCCCGCCAATGGCGGAAGGTCGGTGCCCTTAGCCGCCATGGCATCGACAGCGGCAGCTTTCTCCATCGCCCGTTCCTTAGAGAGCGCCAGATAGGCCCCGATATCCCCGTCTTTCTTTTCAATCTGCGAATAGAAAGACTCGGCCAACGCCGAGGCAGTCGTCTTGCGTTCTTGTATTGCGGAGCGCGCGCCATCAATGGTGAGATTGGTCAATTCCATTTATGCGGACTTACTTTCGCGGGAAGAGCCCGAGGTTAGCGAATCCATTTTTTCGTTGAAGACACGCTGGATCTCGCGCAGAGTCTCGCTATAGTCCGAGCCTTTTCGCTCGTGAATGGAGCTGGCAATCCGTTGTGCGATATCAGTCAACAAAATTGCCCAGGCTGCACGCTCCGTGTCTCCCCAATTGTTGTCGCTTAAGCTGCAATGCAGGCCGCGATGCGCCGCCCATGCCCGGATCAGCTCGCGCGAATTGTCGTCCGTCTGGGCCTCAGGTGGGACCGGCAACTCATTCAGCGTTTTGCGGCTGCCGAACATTTATCTCTCAATCACCTTGGGAACTTTGAAAAAAGTGCCGTCTGAATCCGGAGCATTTTTCAGTGCAACATCATGCGGCAGCGACTTGCGCAGGCCTTCGTGAATGTCCTCGCGGCTGGCATAAGTAAAACGTTCCGAGCCTTGCTTGGACCGGTCAACCCCGTAGCGGTCGGAAACCTGCGCCATCGGCGGCACTTCCTTGGTGTCGAGCTGATTCAGCAGATCGATATAGTCGAGAATCGAGTTCAGATCGCGCAGCATTCGGCCGCGCTCGCTCTCGGTCAATTCGAGGTTTGCGAGATCGGCGACATAAGTGACGTCTTTTTCAGTGACCTTCATGTTTTGTCTTGCGTAGGAATAGCTTTCTGAACGCTTCCCGACACCACAAACTCAATCCGCCTAACCGGAACGCTGACATAACGATTCATCACCGCCAGATATGGCGACGCCAGTGTGCGTAATTCGTTGCGCCAGCCGGTGTCCGGCACCTCAACCTGCAGCACACCGTCGGCGAAATCAAGAGCCCGGGTGCGTTGCGCGACCGCTGTACCGCAAACCAGCGGCCAAGCCACGATCGGGCCCTGCCCACTCTGTACCCGCCGCAGGCCGCCAGCTACAATTTTCTCGAGCGCCGGACCAGCGTGTTCCAAGGAACGAAGCATAAGCAGTTGGAATTTCGATTCTAGCACTCGCGAACGCAGGTGTGGATACTGCCAGCGCTCGAAAACGCAAGGTCCATCGGCTGTGCTCATGGATGCCATTTCTGCGGAAACTGGGCTTGCGGTTCCCTGCTAACGTTGCCGTCCTGAGCGCGGCCGAGGGACCTTGCGCCAGTCAGGCCAGTGCAACATTTATAATCTTTGATTCAGCATCCGCTACATCTTCCCAATTGAAAGGCACAACTTGCTCGATTTTTTAGGCGATCTGCGACGTACTCACAAATGCGGTGAACTGCGTCCCTCCGACGCTGGTAAAAAAGCAATTCTCATGGGATGGGTCAACCGCCGCCGCGATCTCGGCAGCATCATCTTCATCGACCTGCGCGACCGCACCGGCGTGACGCAGGTTGTATTCAACAAGGAACTGAACGCCGCCGTGCGCGACAAGGCCGAACTGCTACGCAATGAGTACGTCATCGCCGTCATCGGAAAGGTCAGGCAGCGCGATCCCAACACGGTGAACAAGAACATTGCCACCGGAGAAGTCGAGCTGGTCGTCGACGAACTACGCATTCTGAACGAATCGAAGCAGCTGCCCTTCCTGCCCAGCGACGCCGTTCTACCCAACGAAGAAATGCGGTTGAAGTATCGCTATATCGACCTGCGCCGCGATGCTATGCAGTTTAACCTCGAGATGAGACACAAGGTTGCGAAGGCGATCCGTGACTACCTTTCGTCGCAGGGATTTCTCGAAATCGAAACCCCGTTCATGACCCGTTCCACACCGGAAGGCGCGAGGGATTACCTTGTCCCGAGCCGGGTTCAGCCCGGCAGCTTCTATGCACTGCCTCAATCGCCGCAGATGTTCAAACAGATTTTGATGATCTCCGGGTGCGAGCGCTATTTCCAGATTGTGCGCTGTTTCCGCGACGAAGATCTGCGCGCCGACCGCCAGCCTGAGTTCACCCAGATCGATTTAGAGATGTCATATCCTCAGGCCGAGCAGGTATACGAAGTTGTCGAAGGCTTTCTAACTGCTGCCTTCAAGGCCGCCGGCAACGAAATCCAGGTGCCATTCCCGCGCATGAGTTACGACGAAGCCATGCGACTTTACGGCAACGACAAGCCCGACATGCGCCTGCCCGCAATGGTCGACGTGCGCCCAGCTTTTACCCCACAAGAACTGGAGGAGTTCACGGCCAAGCTCCGCATGCGCAAAGAACTGCCCATCCAGCTGATTCGGATTCCGAAAGCAGGCGACATTTCCGGAACTGAGCGCCGCACCCTTGGCACCTATGGCGCTTACCAGCATGTGCAAGGCCCAGCCTTCGTGCAGTTGATGACCGACCCCAAACGATTCGCGAAAGACTATCCGGCGCTTTCCGAAAAGGTTCTGCAGTTCGCGAAAGTCGAAGCTGACGACCTTTGGCTCTTGGCTGGGGCGGCCCTCAAGCTGGAAGATGCCGCCGTCATGGACCAGAGCTTGCAGCATTTCTGCGAGAAGTGCGGATTCCTGCGCCTCGACCTGGCGCAAAAATACGCGGCCAAGCACGGGGCTTTCCAAAACAAGGAATACAAGTTTCTTTGGGTCACTGACTTCCCAATGTTTGAGTGGGACAAGACCGACAAGCGCTGGAACCCGGCACACCATCCCTTCACGTCCCTGCACGAAGAGGACATGGCCAAGCTCGAAGCTAACATCGACTCGGTGCATGACCCGAAGTCGCCGCTGGGAGAAATTCGCGCGCTCGCCTATGATGTTGTGCTCAACGGCACTGAGTTAGGTTCAGGATCGATCCGTATCCACCGTCAGGACATCCAGAGCAAAATCTTCCAGGCGCTGGGAATGAGCACCGAAGAAGCCCGCGCCCGTTTCGGATTCTTCCTCGAAGCCCTCGAATACGGCACCCCTCCGCACGGCGGCATCGCGCTGGGACTCGATCGGATTGTGATGATCCTCGCCGGAGCTGACAGTTTGCGCGAGGTGATCCCGTTCCCCAAGACAGCCCGGGCCGTGGATTTAATGGTCGACGCGCCCACACCCGTGGGCGATTCTCAGCTAAAAGATTTGGGAATTGTGGTGAAGAAACCCGTCGGGATGTAGAGCGGGCACTCTTGTCCGCTCAGAACAGGCATCTCTCCGGAACTAAGCCCGACCCATGCATGTCTTCGGTCATAACGTCAGCCATGATTACTACTTCGAACTCCTCCGTGAAGAGGAGCGCGATACCCCGATTCAACTGCCAAATTCCGCCCGCACAAACTCGAGCGCCTCTTCCCGGCTCTGAAATCGCCCCTCCAACTGCCCATCTTCCACCGCCGAGAGAATCTCCTTAAACCGTGGCCCCGGCTCAAGCCCTGCAGCAATCAAATCATTCCCCGTGACCAACGGCACAGGGCGCATTGCCGCCGGGCCAAACGAATCCAGCTTTTCCCGCACGAAGTTGTAGTAGGTCAAAATGCCGTTGCTAGATTCCGCGTCCAACCGGTGCAATGCCAGATGCTCCTCAAACCGCGGCAGCCGCAGAAATCGCTTGAGCGTCGACTCCTTCATGCGCTCAACGTCGGCAAATCGCATGTGATTGTGAACCAAAGCCAGGATTTGCTCAGTCTCGTGATTAGAGAAGCGTAGACGCCGGCAAATCGCCTCCGTTATCTTCTCGCCCACATCCACGTGCCTGTCGAAGCGAATGCGATCTGGCGCTACGCGAAAAGTGGTGGGCTTCCCCACATCGTGCAAAAGTGCGCCCCAGGCCAGTGTCGGTGACGCCCCTACCGGGAGCTTCTCCAGCATTAACAGCGTATGTATAAATACGTCGCCTTCGGGATGAAACTGTGGCGGCTGTTCCACGCCTTTCATGGCGAAAATTTCGGGAAGCACCTCTTTCAGCAGTCCAGTATGGTCGAGCAGCAGGAAAGCATCACGCGCATGCCCTTCGATGAGCATTTTTGTCAGCTCATCGCGCACCCGTTCGCGCGAAACCTGATGAATCTGTGGCGCCAGCTTCTGAATCGCTGTCAGGGTCGCGGGCTCAATTTCATAACCAAATCGTGCAGCGAAACGCACCGCCCGCAGCATGCGTAGCTTGTCTTCGGTAAAGCGCCGTTCCGGATCTCCGATGGCTCGGATAATCCTGGCGGACAGATCGGCGCGCCCGCCAACATAATCCAAAATTTCATTCGTCTCCGGATCGAGCAACAACCCATTGATGGTGAAATCGCGGCGCTGCACGTCTTCGCAGGGATCACTGCTGAAATGCACCTCATCCGGATGCCGGCCGTCGCTGTAACCGATATCGCTGCGAAAAGTCGCGACTTCGACTGTTCCGGAATCTGCCGGAACCAATACCACTCCAAACTGTGCTCCTACCGCCCAAGTCTGGGGAAAGATATCCATGACCTGTTCGGGAGTCGCGCTCGTGGCCACGTCATAGTCCGCCGCCTCGCGGCTGAGCAGGATGTCGCGCACACAACCGCCCACCAGATATGCGGCATGACCGCGTCCCCGCAGAGTTCGAACGATTTCTTCCGAGAACTGTTTAGTATCCGAAATAAGAATCACCCAAACCAATTCGTGAGCAAGAATGACAGCATCGAGCCAACATCTTTTCTGTGCCCTCCGCGTTATCTGCGGTAAAAGTCTTTCGCCGACCCCATAAAACCCTGACCACAGAAATCACAGAGGACACTGAGAAGTATCTTTACTCGATCTTCAGCACAACCTTTCCAAGATTCTTACCCGCCTGCAGCAGACGGTAAGCCTCTACCACTTTCTCCATTGGGAACACCTGCCCGATCACGGGATGCAAATGCCCCGCCGCGGCCCAGGCGGAAAGCCGTTTCCATGCCGGCTCCATCACTGCCCGATTCCTGGAAAGATATGTCAGCCATAACCCGTGAACGCTGGCGCCTTTTGGATAAAGCACTTTAGTATCCAGTAAACCCATCTCCCCGGTGGCGCTGCCATAGACGATCACCCGCCCGAAGTCGCGGAGGCAATGCACTGCTTTGGCAACGTGTTCTCCGCCAAGCATTTCGAACACCGCGTCCACGCCTTCCTCATGGGTCAACTCATGGATCGCATCCACATAGTCGCGCTGCTTGTAATTGATGCCGTGCTGCAATCCCAGTTCTTTCACACTGGCCAATTTTTCGTCGGTAGAAGAAGTTCCATACATCTCCATGCCCAGCAGTTTGCCAATTTGGACCGCCGCAGTCCCCACTCCGCCTGCGGCGGCGTGAATCAAAACCCGCGCTCCGTTTGCCTTTTCTGTCAGGCCAGCTTTCCAATACGCGAGATAAGCGGTGAAGTAATTCACCGGGAACGCGGCGCCTTCCTCCACGCTCCATCCCTTCGGCAACGGCCACGTCAACTCCGGACGCGCCGCCACCTTCTCAGCAAATGCTCCCCACTGCACGTATCCCATCACCGGATCAGCTTGATCTCCCACCACTCCACAGAATTCCCGGCCTGCCACCAGCGGTGGCTTGGGGGTACCTGGATAGCTGCCGGTTGTGCTCATTAGGTCAGCAAAATTCAGGCCTCCGGCAAGAACCCGCACACTCTTTTCGCCCAGGGCGGGAACCGGCTCCGAAAAGTCCCCCACCGCCAGCGCCTCAGGTCCGCCTAACTCACTGATCACAATAGCTTTCATCACTCTAGTGTAGTCGCGGTCAATCCCCGCTTGGAAGCGGCCTTTCTGGCAAAATCCAAGCTACGTGAAACTCTGCCGAATTTCTCCGCCTGGTATATACTTCCGAGATTATTTTGGGCTTTCCCGCGGCTTTGGGTTTAAGGCCGGCTGGCAAGCTCCGACTGTCCAGTTTTATCGCTCCGTTTCTTTGATTACCGGCACACGCTTGGGATGCCGGTGCGGGACGTCTTCTGAGCTCCCTTCAGAAGCGCGCTCGGGGAGGTCCATATCGTGGACTTATTGGTTGTCAGGCTCTTATTCATAGCAGTCGTTACTCTTACCTGTTTTGTAATTAAACCCTTCAACTTGCCCGCACAGATGGACGCCGTGGTCGGGGCAGCCATCGGCTTCGGCATTGTTCTGTTTGAATGGAAACTGCGTCGCGTGAGTTTGAAGAGGCTGATCGGCGCCGCCATAGGCAGTGTGCTGGGAATTGTTGGCGCCTATCTGTTTGCCCTGGTTCTTCGCAACAGCCTGCCCGCCGGCAATACCCAAAGCTTTCTACAGATCCTGGTAATGCTGATCATGGCCTACGTTGGGCTGATCGTCGGTGCGATGAAGGGCGACATGCTAAACCTGGCGGCACTGGGTGGAATCTTCGGCGGCGAAAAGCAGGGCAAGAAAAGCCACAAGATTCTGGACACCAGCGTCATCATCGATGGCCGCATTGCCGACATCGCCGAAACTGGATTCCTCGACGGCATCATCGTCACTCCGCAATTTGTCCTGCGAGAGCTGCAGTTGGTAGCCGACTCCGCTGATTCCCTCAAGCGCAATCGCGGACGCCGCGGCCTCGACATCCTGCAACGACTGCAGAAAGTAGCTTCCCTGCAAATTCAAATCGTCGAAGATGACTTTCCCAGCGTGCGTGAAGTTGATCTAAAGCTGATCGAACTGGCCAAGGTCTATGAAGGCAAAATCATCACCAACGACTTCAACCTGAACAAAGTTGCCCAGTTGCAGGGCGTCGAAGTGTTGAACATCAATGAACTGGCCAACGCGCTGAAGCCCATCGTGCTTCCGGGCGAGACCATGAAGGTTTTCATTTTGAAGGAGGGAAAAGAATACAACCAGGGTGTCGCCTATCTCGATGATGGAACCATGGTGGTGGTGGACAATGCTCGCAAGATGATCGGCAAAACGATTGATGTTTCTGTGACTTCGGTGTTGCAGACAACGGCCGGAAAGATGATTTTTGGCAAATGGGACGAGCGTACGGCTCCGCGCGGTGAACATCGCGCCCCTCTCACCCCGATATCTACGACCGTTACGGTTGAGCCGAAAAAGCCGCAGCCGCTTATGGCCGAGCGACCGGCCGAACAAGGTTAGGGTTCACTGATCGAACTCACGCGGATGGTAGAACCTTGCAGGGAGCCGTTGACTTTCGCGCGCTGCCCGGCGAACTGCGCCAACTGTGCAAAGTTGCCCTGCAAGTTGTAGCTGGAGTCTCCGTCGATCAGAATGTACTTGGCCCCGGTACGCACACATTCGCGGGCGCACCTGGGGGAATCCAGCTCTGGGTGTTTCACATGGCGCGCACCGCAAATGGAATCAGAAACCACTCCCAGGAATGGTCCGGATTGTGGTGCTTCGGACTCCTGCCCGCCCCGGGCAAAAGCAAGCGTTGCAATCGCGAGCCATGCCCCAAGCAGAAAAATGAGCGCAACCCCAACTTCGAAACTATGAATCAGCGAAATCGCCCTTCTCAAAAGCCACCTCCCAAGCGATAGGTCGCCCAAAAACTAAGCAAGCTATAGACCACCAACGCCCCGTTGTAGTACTTAGATGAACGATATCGTGTTGCGGACGAACTTTGCACAGAAACTTGCACTCACTGGCTACAGGATAATGCTTAGTTACTACGGAGCGTTACGGCAAAGTCACTGGAATCGGTGGCATCTTTTTTCAATCGGGACACCCGACGAACTCTTGGTACGAAGAGCATCTGGGAATCAAGCGCACTCCGGATGGCTCCGCCATGTCTGAGTGGCTCGAGGCTGCCGATGCCAAAACCAAAGGATTGACCGTCTGGTCGATCTTTCCTCGCGAGGCCAGCTAATTTGGTCCCGGCCCGCAGAGCTGCATGATCAACTCCGGGTCGATAATCTGGATGAGGTGTTGCAGCAGTTACACCAGGCAGGCGCGACCATCGATCCGCACCGCGAGGATTTACGACTACGGCCGCTTTGCCTGGATCGTCGATCCCGATGGCGACCGGGTAGAACCTTGGGAGCCGCTCAAGAAGTAGGCCGGCCTCGATACGGCATCCAAGTACCTGCGGTGGGTTATTCTATTTGTACACCCTGTTCCCACCATGAGTGGCCCTATGAAAACGTCTCTCGGATTTGTGCGGTCAACCCTATTAATTGGCGTCGCTGCCTGCCTTTCCGCGCAAGGTCGCGTGCAACCATCGAGCGGTTTCGACCTGTTCTCCCAACAGGAAGAAGTCGCAGCTGGCAAACAGGCAGCCGCGGAACTCCCCAAGCAGCTACCGCTCTTGCCCGAGTCCGATCCGGTAAGCCGATACGTCTCGCGCCTGGGCCAAGAACTGGCCTCGCACGCCCCCGGCGAGAAGTGGCCTTACACATTTCGGGTGGTAAACCAGAAAGAGATCAATGCCTTCGCACTTCCCGGCGGACCGATTTTCGTGAATCTCGGTACCATTCAAGCCGCCGACAACGAAGCCCAGCTGGCCGGTGTGATCGCCCATGAAATTTCGCACGTGGTGCAGCGCCACGGAACTCGCGCCGCCAGCAAGCAGATGGCCGCCCAACTACCACTCGCCATTCTCGGAGGCATCATGGGGCGCAGCACTCTTTCCCAGATGGCGCAGATGGGAATTTCGTTCGGCGTCGGCTCCTACTTCCTGAAGAACTCCCGCTCCGCCGAATCCGAAGCCGACCTGCTCGGCACCGATGTCATGTATGACACTGGTTACGATCCCCATCAGATGGCGGTATTCTTCGCCAAGCTCGCAGAGGAAGGCGGCAGCCGCGGACCGCAGTTTCTAAGCGACCACCCTGATCCCGGAAATCGCTCGCAAGCAGTATCGAAGGAAGTGGGCACGTTGCCGAAGAAGAGCAGCTATCGCGGCAATAGTGCCGAATTCCTGCAAGTCAAGCAGCGGGTCGCAGGCATGAAGCCGCTTACCGCGCAACAAATCGCTGGCCAGCAACAGCAGGCTGCGGGAGCGCCCGCGAGCGACGAGATTCGAGGCTCCACGGCAATGCAATCTTTCGCCCACAGCCAGTATCAAATTTCTTATCCGGAAAACTGGCAGGTATTTGGCGACCGGAATTCCTCGGTGACCATCGCTCCGAAGAGTGGCGTTTCGGAAAATGCCGTAGCCTACGGAACCATCATCAACAACTACCAGCCTGAGAATTCCTACAACAACCTCGATCAGGCCACGCATGACCTGCTGGCTTCTTTGCGCCAGGGAAATCCCGACCTGCGCGAGATCGGTCACGATGAAAACATCCGCGTCGGCGGAGTATCCGGCAAATCAGTCGACCTGATCGGAACATCCCCGCTTAAAGATCAAAGCGGACGCGCCGCCCAGGAGCGAGACTGGCTGGTAACCTTTCAACGCCGCGACGGATCGCTCCTGTACTTGGTCTTCATCGCCCCCGATAAAGACTTCAACTCCATGCGTCCCACCTTCGAACAAATGCTCAAAACCCTGCGACTAAAGTAGCTCATGTGAACAAGGAGGGATTGGGGGTGGAAATGTCTGGTACGAGCGCCCTAGCCCGTCAAAGGCCTGGCCTTACCAATCCCCAGCCAGCCATAGTCGCTGAACCTTCGGGTACGGACCGCCTTAAGTAGCCTGTTTCAAACGTCTTACAAACTCCAATCCATCCGGGACTGGCCCCCGGTAATCTTCTCGACCACCCCTGGTGCCTCCACACTGGCGCTGGAGGATTCATGGCAACCCGAATTTCAGTGGTACAAAACCCCAACGCTCAATTCACCGCCTGGATGTGTAAGCATGCCAGCAAGACTGCCCAAACGGCAGAAAGCGACGGCCACGTTGTCCTGTGTGACCGCTGCGCCTCTGCGGTCAAGAACGGGGCAGAGCTGCTCAACGACGATACTCGCCAGCCCATCGAACCCGCTAAGATCACTTTAGGCAACAAAGTGAAAAAAGCAGCTGCCGGCAAATAGACTCCCCAAGAAACAAGTGTCCTTGTGGGCGGGTGCCCTCGCCTGTCCAGGAGAGAAGTTTGTTCCGCAAGAACGACTGCGCCTTTTACTTCCCCGGCGCAGCCACAAATCCATGCAGTGCTCCCGACTCCACCATGTAAGTTCCCACCACCACTCTGCCGTCGTTGATGCCAAATGGAAAAGTAGATATGCCGTCCGGATGCATTAACCACAAAAACTCCGGCGTAATCACACCGCCTTTATCCACTCCACCATTCGGTTCAATCCTGTTTGCGATGAAACCGGTTCCGTAAACCCCAAATCCGACAATGTCGGTAGCGTTGTTAATCCCGGTAGGAAAGGTGTCATCCTGCGTTTTCACGAAGAAATCATCCGTGATGCCTTGCTTCAAATAGCCTGCCCACATGGGGATCCCCATCGTGCGCCACGCCGAGCCGACGATGATTCCGTTATTCGATATCCCATACACTCCTGAACATGCATAGCAGTATCCTGGCTCTCCCAGGTCCATCACGCTGAACTTTCCGTTCTTCCAAACAAATCCCCCGGCAGGCAATCCATCCACGATATTCCACAGCGTTCCCACCACGGTGCCCGCATAATTAATTCCCATGGGCACATTCCATGAACGTTCGTTGCCGCAAAATGCCGTCCCGGGATAGTCAATGGTCTTTACCACATTGGTGTGCAGCCACAAAAATCCGTGATAAATCCCCGGCGAGCACTTTGTATCAGGCTTCAGATAGAAGCCCACCAGGTCGCCCTTATCGTTCACGCCCATGATCGCCGTACTGACCGACCCCGGCACCATCAATTTCACCAGCCGGCCCTTCTCGATCTTGAATCCGCGCACATTACAGCTGGGCACCTGTAGTGATGGCCCTTGAACCGGACATGCCGAATTCGCTACTCGGAAAAAACCGACAATCTCGCCATACTTGTTAACGCCTCGTACCTGCGTCTCGACAGCCCCGCCTACATCGATCGAAACAAAATTGAACTTTGCCATCTGCCCCAGCAGCGGAACGCCGAGGAGCATACTGCCAACAAGAAACTGAACAACTCTACGCCAAGACATAGTTCCTCCTAGGAACCGGAGAATGATCTCTTTCATGTGATAGCAGTTTGCGACGCAGAAAAGTGTGAGCCGAAGACTACGAACCTGTGACTCCGGTCACCTGAGAAGTAATTCGAATAGCAGAAGCATGAGTATTGCGAAGCTGGAGGATCCCTAGCGCTTGGGTCTAAACGGGCCAACGCGCTCCACGCGCTCGGGCACAACCGTCAATTGAATCAACGGCCCTTTCTCTCCCGGCGCAAAGCTAAGCTCGCGAACTCCCATAAGCGCCCGCACTGCCTCCTGCACCCGCGACCGCGAAACGAAGTTTCCGAAGAAGGCGTCCAACTGCTGCTGGTCCGCAGCTCCCACGGTATCCAGGTACTTCGACAGCAAAGCTGTTAACGCCGATGCCTGCGACAACTCAACTCCCTCCCGCACCGCATCGGGCGCCCAGCGGTAGAGCACGTCCCAGGACGCGCCCTCGCTCTCCTTGTAGTCAACGCGTGTAATCCGCAGCCTCGCCCACAAATCGTTCAGGGACTTATCCAGCGCAGCCGTGGATACACCGCCACCGAGTTCCTGTTGCAGTTGGAGCTTGGATATAGGCCCCTTGCGCTGAATTGCAGCAAAAGCATCGCAAGCCAGCTCGGAATATTCCGACCTCGGCCCCGCTTTCGGAGCCTGCTTAAAATTCGGCTCCCCTACCAGTGCATAAAAGTAAGGAAAGATCGACGCAGCCACCAGAAAGGTACTGTTCTCACCCAGCAGGTTGGCTTCGTAGGCGTCGCGCTCACGCAGCAAACGCACCATCAGCTCAGTTGCATCTCGCGCCCGCGGATCGGCAAACGCATGTTGCCAGGTAGGCAGCTTCTCATCCGACCCGGCCCAAGCTCCCACGAAAGTAGGCAGCAAAACCGCCGGCTTTAGCGGATACATCAACGCAAAACCCACCGACTCTATGAATTCGCGCGCATCCTCGAGCGAACGCACCGGATTCCCGTTAAGCCGCCACTTCTGCCGCCGAAGATCTTCTAACTCCTGATTCGTCATAATTAAATGCTGATGGCAGAAAATTAAATTCTCTTAAATGCCTTCTGAATCTCCTTCATCGAGTATCGCAGAACCACCGGTCGGCCGTGCGGACACGACATCGGGCACTCCGTCTTGGAAAGCTCAGTCAGCAGCCACTCCATCTTGTTCTGCTCCAGCGGCATGTTTACTTTGATGGCAGCGTGACAGGCAATCGAAGCGGCGATACGCGACCGAACTTTCTCCAGATTCAAAGACTGTTCTTCCCGCGCGAACTGCTCCAGCAGCTCGTGCAGCATCTTCTCAATCTGCGGAGCATCCACCCCCGCGGGCGCAATCTTGATGGCAATACTTCGCGCCCCGAACGGCTCTGCTTCAAAGCCATTCTGATTAAGTTCATCCGAAATCTCGGAGAACACCGCCTGTTGCGCTGGGCTCAACTCGATCAGCAGTGGCATCAGCAGACGTTGGCTCTCTACCTTCTGCGCTGCCCTCTGCTTCAGCACCCTTTCAAACAACACCCGCTCATGCGCTACATGCTGGTCGATGATCCAAAGCCCTTCATGATTCACCGCCAGAATGAACGACTCGCGAATCTGGCCCAACGGCTTCAAAGACGCCAGCATTGGCGCCAGATCTTCCGGGGCGTCCGGCTCGTCCGCCACCGGTGGAGTACAGCCATCGGTAGGGAAAACATGCTGGGTCAGCTGCGCTACCGGCACTGCGGCGTTGGCTTCGACGACTATCGCCCCTTCGAATTGAAGCCTCTCCGTGAACGCCGGTACAACCGGCGCCTGCAGCGAGAACGCCTGCGGCTCGCCCTTGACCACCTGCCATCCCGCCGCCACCGCCCGCGCTCCCGGGGTCAGCGACAGACTCGCGGTCGGATGCGCGCTTACCTCGGTGACGAACTGCGGTACTGGACGCGCCTTCATCAGCGCCCCACGAATGGAATCGCGTACGAAATCATGCGTCACCGTCTGCTGCCGGAACCGCACCTCGGTTTTCGAGGGATGTACATTCACATCCACCTCCCCGCTCGGCAGTTCTAGAAACAGCAGCACCACGGGATAGACCGTCGGCGGCAGAATATTTCGGTAGGCTTCAAGAATGGCATGCTGAATCAGCCGGTCTCGAATCAGCCTCCCGTTCACAAACACGTAAATCGAATTGCGATTGAGCTTCTGGATCTCGGGTTTCGACACGAAACCGTGCATCCGCATCTCGCCGGGATCTTTTGCTTCTTCCTCAGGATCTCTCCGCCACGGTGGAGGTTGCGGCAACCCAGAGTGATCCAGTGGCTGCATGGCCGCTACGGGAATCAATTGATCCAGAGTCTCCTTGCCAAAAACCTGGTAAACCCGCTCGCCGTAGCCCGCCACAGGCGGCGCCACCAGCATGGCGTTCGTCGCCGAATGCAACTCGAAATGCTTGTTGGGATGGGCTAGCGCGTAGTGCGTAACCAGTGAGGCGATGTGCGAAAGCTCAGTCGACTCTGTCTTGAGGAATTTTTTGCGCGCCGGAGTATTGAAGAACAGATCGCGCACCGTGATCGAGGTCCCGGCCGGTAGCCCCGCCTCCTCGACCTTAAAAATTTTGCCACCATTGATTTCGACCACCGTGCCCGAGGACTCTTCCGCAGCACGTGTCTCCAGGCGAAGCCGCGCCACGGAAGCAATGGATGGCAGCGCCTCGCCGCGAAATCCCAGCGTCGCAACACTTAACAGGTCTTCTGCGTCTTTGATCTTCGAAGTCGCATGGCGTTCGAACGCCAGCATTGCATCGTCGCGAACCATGCCGCACCCGTTATCGATAATCTGGATCAGCTTTTTCCCACCGGCCTCTACATTCACCCGAATGCGAGTCGAACCCGCATCCAGGGCGTTCTCCAGCAGTTCCTTCACTACCGAAGCCGGCCGTTCCACCACCTCGCCGGCGGCGATCTTGTTTGCGACGTTTTCGGATAGAACGTGAATGCGGCCCATGGTTGGTTGATCCCACTTGTCTCTCCGAGCGAAGCCGGGCACCTTGAGTTTCGGTGGGAATACTTGGCAGTTTCGCAGATGGCGCGAGCGAAGGCAAAAAACGAATGGACGAGGCTAAAAACAAACGGTGCAGGCTTATTAAACCTGCACCGTATCAAAAGCCATTCGAGCCGCTTACTTTTTCGCCGGCTCAGCCTTGGCGTACTTGCGGCGGAAGCGCTCTACACGTCCAGCCGTGTCCAGCATCTTCTGCTTGCCGGTGAAGAACGGATGGCAGTTCGAGCAAATTTCGACGTGGATGTCGCCCCGATGGGTGGAACGGGTAGTAAAGCTGTTGCCGCACGCGCACAGTACGCGTATGTCATTGTACGCGGGATGGATAGCTGCCTTCATGATCACTAAACCTCGTTTCGAGTCTTTAGATTCTACAAGACCCCTACACGATTCAGCAACCGCCCCGGGACAGCCAAAAACGGCAGGGCCGACCCCCTGCCGTTCTTAAAATCACAACCGAATCTTCTACTTACCGCGGTTCACTGCCTTCTTCAGTTCAGCCCCAGGGGTGAACTTGGCGACTTTGCGGGCAGCGATCTTGATGGTGGCCCCGGTTTGCGGGTTGCGCCCGTTGCGGGCTTTTCTCTGGGATACGGAGAACGTGCCAAAACCAATCAACGCTACCCGATCTCCCTTCCGCAGAGATGACGTAATGCTCTCCACGGCCGTGTCGATAGCCATAGCGGCCTGCGATTTACTGATGTCGCAACCACCGGCAATTTTGTCAATGAGATCGGCTTTATTCATCTTCTCTCCTGAACAGGCTCTTTCGCTCGCGGAATGCGCGGGGAAGGAACATGAGTTAAGTTTGGAAATCTACCAACGGCCTCATTTAGCGCCGCTTTGAAGGCAATGTCAACTGTGAAAATCCCCGTCCGGTGCTTGTTTTGGGTCATCCGATATTCGGAAGTACATGCTGTGACACCGATCCCGCTCGGGAAGAGAGAACTCGATGTGAACTCTTTGGGTCTCTGGGGGATTTTTGCCAGTCCAGTTGCAAGGTCTTCGCAGGTTGTATGTTTAAAAAACGCTAGAGCTACTCCTCTTCCTCCTTGACCTCTCCCCGCTCCGCCCGCGCCTTCTCAATAATCTTTTCCTGCAACTGTGCCGGCACCACATCATAGCGATGCATTTCCATGTTGAAGCTGCCGCGCCCCTGCGTCATCGCAGTTAAGTCGACGCCGTAGGTCAGCATCTCTGACATGGGTACCTCGGCCTTCACCACGGTCGTACCGCCCTTATTGTCCATGCCCTGGATGCGCCCGCGCCGGCTGTTCAGATCGCCCATAATCGACCCGGCAAACTCATCCGGCACCGAAATCTCCGCCGCCATCAGCGGTTCCAACAGTGTTGGCTTGGCCTGCTCCATCGCCTTCTTGAACGCAATACGCCCAGCCATCTGGAACGACAAGTCGTTTGAATCCACGTCGTGATAAGAGCCGTCATACAACGTGACTTTGAAGTCCACCATGGGAAATCCGGCCAGATACCCGCGAGCCGCCGCGTCCTTAATTCCTTTTTCTACTGGAGGGATATAGTTCTTAGGAATCGCACCGCCGAAGATGTCGTTGACGAATTCAAACCCACCACCATGCGGCAACGGTTCCACTTTGATCTTGCAGTCGCCGTACTGCCCGTGCCCGCCGGTCTGTTTCTTATGCTTTCCCTGCACGTCGGCCCGGCCGCGGATCGTCTCCCGGTAAGGAACCTTGGGTGCTTTCAAATTTACTTCGGTGTGGTAGCGCTTTTTCATCCGCGCCACCACCACTTCGATATGCTGTTGCCCGGTACCGGCAATTAGGAATTCTTTGGTCTGAGGATCGCGGAAGAACCTCAACATGGCGTCCTCTTCCAGCAGTTTGTGAACCCCCACTCCCAGCTTGTCCTCATCCGCCCGGGTCTTGGGCTCAATAGCGAATGTAATCGCCGGCTCGGGCAGCTTGACTTTCGGATACTGAATCGGCGCGCTCTTATCGCCCAGCGTGTCTCCGGTCAGCGTGTCTTTTAGTTTAGCCACTACGCCGATGTCCCCGGCATGCAACTCCGTCACCGGAACGGTTGTCTTCCCCTCCATGATGCCGATATGCGACAGCTTCTCCGACGACCCACGGCCGAAGTTCTGCAAGCTCGATTCATTCTTCAAGATCCCGGAGAAAACTTTGAAATACGAAATCCTTCCCGCAAATGCATCCGAAACAGTCTTGAACACATAAATCGAAACCGGTTCAGCGTCGGTCTCGTGCCGTCGCGGAGGCTCACCATTCCCGCCCGTCACTTCACCCTGCACCCACTCATGTTCCGAAGGAGCGGGAGTGTAGTCGACGATGAAGTCCATCACTCGGTCGGCGCCGATATTCCCCAGTCCCGATCCAAAAATTACGGGGAATATCCGGTCTTCGCGGATGGCCTCGTGCAGCGCCGGAACCAGATCTTCTTCCGGAATCGTCCCCTTCTCAAAGAACTCTTCCATTAACTCGTCTTTACCCTCGGCGACCAGTTCCACCAGCCGCTCATGCGCCTCCTGCGCCACCGCTTTCAGCTCGTCAGGAATCTCACTCTCTTTGCCAACGCCGTTGCCGCCAAGCTCATAGGTGTACGCTTTCATGCGTACCAGGTCGATCACGCCGCGCAAGTTCTTCTCGCGCCCAATCGGCAATTCCAGCGGGATCACATTCCGTCCAAAAGCGTTCGTGAGCGACTCGAGGACTCTTTCCGCATCGGCGCGCTCACGGTCCATGCGGCTGGCTACAATCAGACGCGGAGTTTTGTACTCCTCGCAGTAGTTCCAAACCCGTTCCGTCACTACTTCCACGCCAGCCACACCGTCGACCACCACTATGGCCGCATCCACCACCGGCAGAACCAGCTTGGCCTCATGCACGAACATATTGAAGCCCGGCGTATCTACGATATTGATCTTGGTCTTTCCCCACTCCACGTGAGCGAGGCTGGCCGACAGCGACATCTTGCGGGCGATTTCTTCTTCGTCGTAGTCGGTAGGGGCCGTCCCATCATCTACCCGGCCCAGCCGGGGAGTGGCTCCTGCGGTGTAGAGCATGGCCGAAACCAGGGATGTTTTGCCGGCATGGCCATGACCCACCATTGCCACATTGCGGATGTTAGCGCCTTCGTAGACCTTCACGGATTCGCTCCTTGGGGCTGGAAGTTCAGGAGCCGGTTCCAACTAACGAACCACCTAGGGGCAGGTGTCCCCACCTGCCCGGCCGAGCGGGGCTCGACTCAACCGGTTCTTACCGCAGCTGCTCAAAATTCACCCTCACACGCCGAGACGTTTCGAAAAGCGGTAGGCTCAAAAAGAATTGAAGAGTGCAGAAATACGAGTCCATTCCGCATCGGCAAGCGAAAGCGATAGGATGCTACCACAGCGAAATCCGAGGCTCAACCCGCGTCAGCCCAAACCCAAGACCCGGAACTAAGTTCTAGGAACTAAGTCTTCCCGAATCCACCCAGAATCTTCCCGAAACTCTCCCCGCGTTCGTGCAATTCTGCTAAAGTGCTGCCGTAAATATGTTCCTGGGCGCCCACATCCTTCTCTACAGTGACAGGCCCGAAGAAGACCGTGCCTTCTTCCGCGACATCCTGGAGTTCCCGGCGATCGATATCGGCCACGGTTGGCTGATTTTCAAGATGCCTCCAGCCGAAGCCGCGCTGCATCCCTCCAGCGGCGACAACCGCGAGGCCCATGGCGGACGCCGCTTACTCGGTGCGGTCCTCTACCTGATGTGCGAGGATCTCAAGGGTTTGATGAAAAGGCTGGCGGCAAAAAATGTAAGCTTTTCGCCGCCGGAAGAAGAAGACTGGGGCATCAAGACAACCATCAAGCTCCCCAGTGGCGGCGAGGTCGGACTGTACCAGCCAACCCATCCCACTGCGCTCGATCGAAAGACTTAGTCAACTCCCGGTCGAGAAAGACCTTATGTTTCCCCAACTAGCTCGCTTTACCGACCTCTCACTTATCCTGCTTCGCCTCATGGTCGCATCAATTTTCGTGACCAGCGGCTGGAGCCACGTCACCGAACCTGCCGAACGGGCCAGGAGCATCGGCATGAGCAAAGGCTTCACCCTTGTTTTGGGACTAGCCGAACTGGTGGGTGGTCTGGGGGTCGCCTTCGGAGTTCTGATTCAACCAGCCGCCATAGGCCTGATCCTCGTGATGCTGGGAGCGATCCAAAAGAAGATCTTCGTCTGGCACACCGGATTCTGGGGTGATAAAGCCTCAGGCTGGCACTATGACCTGATGTTGGTCGTCATGAACCTGGTCATCCTGACCACAAACGGCGGACGCTACGCGTTGATGCCGTAACTCTCTTCCCCAACAAAACAAAATCCAGTCGCTGTCTTTCTCCGTACTAGTACTGGAAAACGGGCCAATAAATCGCAAGGAGAACAGACATGTCTACCCGCAAATCCGCCGCCCTCACCCTGTTGCTGTTGGGCCTCTCGTTTGCCGCTCCGGTCTATGCCGCACCCCCGCAAGCGGCTGCCCAGCCAACCCTCTACAGGCGTCTGGGTGGCTACGACGCCTTGGCCGCCGTCACCGACGATTTCCTGGGACGCTTGGCGACTGACCCCCAAATGGGCCGATTTTTCAAAGGCCTCAGCACGGACTCTCAAAAACGGATCCGCCAGCATATTGTCGACTTCCTATGCGTCGCCACCGGTGGTCCTTGTATCTATAACGGCCGTGATATGAAGACTGCCCACACCGGCCTGAATATCACCGAGGACGACTGGAGTCTCTCGGTCAAAATGCTCACCGCCACCCTGGACAAGTTCAAGGTCCCGGACAAGGAAAAGAGCGATGTCCTTGGAGCAGTTTCCGGCCTTAAAGCAGACATTGTGGGACGGTAACAGGCGGTAATCACTGCTGGGACTGGTTGGGGCCCCATCCCGGCCCGTTCCCGAGTCGCCACCCCGTCTTGCTTTCCCGGGCCGTCTGTCCTATGCTCTGTTGATCTGGGGGCGTGACCGATGTATCGCCTGACTGCCGGAAGTTTGCTCTCGCTGCTGCTGGTGGGCTTGTTTGCCCCCGCGGCGATGGCCGTCTCCGGTCCGGCGCCACACTCCTGCTGCCTCCGCCACGCTCATCGCGGAGACTCCACTACCCCCGGCATCAACGCTACCAACACCCACCACGGTAACTGCTGTCCGCCGTCGGTGACGCCGCACTGCGCTGAACTGGCGTCCCCAGGAAATGACAAAGCTCCCAACCAGTCGGCTCCAGCCCAGACTTCGCCCCATCCCCGCCCATTCTCCTTTGACATAATTTCGGACCTGTCTGTCCGTGGTCCTCCCACCTCCTAAACAACCAGGAACGATC
>Ga0097621_100000426_pt1 | contig 29395 bp, 27 predicted proteins | sample KBSMisM72_FD_73165 | JGI IMG/M metagenome (GOLD analysis project Ga0097621, IMG submission 73165) | Miscanthus rhizosphere microbial communities from Kellogg Biological Station, Michigan, USA - KBS Miscanthus M7-2 (version 2) (version 2) | ecosystem: Host-associated > Plants > Roots >... | reverse complement strand
CATCGGGATAACGCAGTGGTGGATTCTCCACCCCCTCGGGCGTAAGCACGATGCAATTATCCGACGAAGCGCCGCGAATCAAACCCATATTCCGCATTGCCGGTTCATCATCACGAAATCCAAAGGTGCGCGCTCCGGCGATTTCATTCAGGTAGTTTCCGTCTGCCAGGTCCACGCGAAAGGTTTCTCTCCCAATCAACCGGTGGGGAAAATTAATCGTGTAGGAAACCGAGTAGCTTTCGCCGGGGTACACCGCAATAAACTTGTCGCCTTCCCGAAGTTCCAATTCGCGTCGAATGCGAAGGTACGTTCGTGGCCGGCGCTGTTTGCGAATTCCGGCTTTACGAATCGCTTCAACGAAGGGCCGAGCGCTACCATCCAGAATCGGAAGTTCCAGATTGTCGAGTTCGACGATCGCGTTGTCGACCCCGACACCGATCAAGGCGGAGAGCAAGTGCTCAGTAGTGGAAATGAGCACGCCCTTTTTCATCAGGCTGGTCGCGTAACTGACGCGCGCCACATTGCGGCTCACGGCTTCGATGTCGAAGTCATCGAGATCGGTACGGCGAAAGACCACTCCTGATCCGGGGGGAGCGGGGAGAATCCTGAGGGTGACAGGAGCGCCACTATGAAGACCAACGCCGGTGCAGGTAACCGCGCTGCGGACTGTTTGCTCGTGCTTCAAGCTTGGCTAGTTTAAGCCAGGAAATGCGGAGTCAGGGTGTGGCAAATTAGCCACAGTCTGTGGTGGGTATCCACGGTGTAAATAGTTGATATTGCGTGGCTTCCTGCGTCACTTCCAACCGTCACAGGATAAATCGTTCGTTCCCCATTCGGCGCGTCACGTGCTCCCGATCGAGGTATTCGAGCAAAGGGATCGCGTATTTTCGGCTAACTCCAGTGATGTTCTTGAAGCGGGCGATGTCTATTGTGGGTGACTTTAACCGTTCCGCCTGCAATATCGTGCGGAGTTCCTCCAGCGCCGCCCGATGAAACACCAGATCCTCCGATGTCTTTATCAAGATCTTGTCCCGAAGCAGTAGGGTCACAATTCTTTGGGCCCGAACTCGGTCGACCTTCAGACCGGCGAGCACATCTTTCAAGGCCGGCGTCTTGAGCCCAGCCGAAGCGAAGGCGCTTTCAATAATCTTTTTCGATTCAGCTTCTTCGTCCTTCATCACCACGCTGGTTCCCGGCATGCGCAACAAATCAGCCAAGGCTTCCAACATCTCTTGTCGCGTGAGGGTATCGGCCAACGCCGAAAATGTCTTGGTATCGCAATTTAGCTGCTCCCGCAAGACTTCGCGTCCAATCCCGGGCGAAAGAGGGTTCGATTTTTGGAATGCTGCCACTAACGCCAGGGCGCGGGAGGCCAGCGCCGCGAATGCCTGCGCAGAAATCAATCTCTCTTCGCAACGAACAATTTGTTTTCGTTCGAGAAGCCTGGCAATAGCTGTGGCCACTTGAGATTGCGTCCATCCAGTCTCAGCCATGGATTGATGCAACGAGAAACCCTGATCGATCCGTCGCTCGATACGAGCGAGCAGGATCTCCTCGGACGAACCATCGCGCATGATCTGAAGGAAGGACGTCATGTCCGCGGCCTTGCGTCTCCGGAGGAGCGGCGCAGCATCCAACACCGCGCCGCCACCAATGGTCACAACCGGCGAGAACTGCCGGATGATGAAGCGATCGCCGGGCAGAAAAAGGGTTGGCTCGGCCAAGCGCAGTCGCGCGTATGCCGTTTCTCCTGGGGCGACCTGCTTTCCTCCGTGCAAGACAATCTCTGCGACGGTTTCAAATGTGTAGGCGTGCAAATGGACTCGTGACCGGTCTTTTAGAGGCTTGCTGAGATTCAGCAATGACAACGACACATCAACGACGCGGGTGGGTCTGAAAGTGTGGGCCCGCGCCAGTACAGCCCCGCGCGCCAGTTCTTCTTTACCAGCGCCGGTCAGATTCAAAGCAGTTCGCTCGCCGGCTGCCGCTTGCTCGGCAGGATTTCCATGTACCTGCACCCCACGGACCCGCACTCGGGTTCCATACGGAAATAGCTCTAACTCGTCTTCTTTGCGAATTGTTCCCGAGACCAGCGTTCCCGTGACCACGGTGCCAAATCCCTTCATACTGAACACCCGATCAATGGGTAAACGAGGCAATGCAGTAGAGTCGCGGGCGGGAGTTTCGGCGGCTGCCTTCAACAAGGCGGCTTTGAGCTGTTCGATTCCCGCGCCCGTCCGCGAACTCACCGGGACAATCAGGGATTTGGCCGAATCGAGAAACGAACCGCGGAGAAAGTCCTCCACTTCAAGACGGACAACCTCGAGAGTTTCAGCGTCGACCAGATCGGATTTGGTCAACACCGTAATGCCACGTCGGACCGAGAGCAGCCGGCAGATATCGAAATGCTCGCGTGTTTGAGGCTTGATAGATTCGTCGGCTGCAATGATAAGCAACACTAGGTCGATGCCGCCAATCCCCGCTAGCATGTTGCGCACGAAACGTTCGTGGCCGGGGACATCGACGAATCCGATGCGGACTATTTCGCCCGATGGATCACGCAATTCGAGATGGGCAAACCCGAGGTCGATGGTGATGCCGCGGCGCTTTTCTTCTTCCAGGCGGTCGGCGTCAATTCCAGTCAACGCCTTGACCAGAGCGGTTTTGCCGTGGTCGATGTGCCCCGCCGTGCCTACGATGATTGACTTCATTCCAAGTATCTATCGTCGCACAAAAAAGCGAGACTATTTGGTGGTGATATTGTCGGGATCGTCCCATTGCAGGCACGTAGGTTCAATCCAAATGGTCTCAAGGGAGGGCGCCTTTCCAACGATATGCCCTACATCCAATTGCACCAGTTGATATGGCAACTCCTCGACCGTTTGAAGTCCTGCGACTCGGAAGGTTTTACCAAGACACTTTTCAAACAACGAACCAGTACCCAGCTCTTGATTATCCTTGAGATTGCGGGGAATCGCCACGATCCTTACCGTGTCCCCAACTCTCACTCGGGATCGCATAGCGCTTACAACATCCCCTTAGTCTGCAGGGTGAGGAGACTCAGGGTATTTTCCAGCCGGAGAATGGCCTCTGCCAGCGCGGGGTGTTCTCCGATCTTCTCTTCGAGCGATTTCAGCAATTGGTGCGCGGCCGTGACGTGCTCCACGATGGGTGCACTGTCAGAACTCTTTGGCGTGGTTTCCATAGATTGACCTCTTTTCAACCATCTACTTTTTCCCCTGCGCGGAAGGCGGCAACAGCCCGTTCAAGCGCAAATACATCGCGGCGGCCCCGTAGTGGTCCGCCCAATCGTTAGTCAGAGCGATCAAAGCTCCTGCCCGGGTCGCCTGGCGGCCCTTCCAAAGCTCCATGGTATCGCCGAGTTTGGAATCGTCGGCCTTGGCGAGGACTCCGTCGCAGAAGTCGAACGACGCTTTCAGTCCCGTGACCAGTTTGTCTTTGGCGTCGGTGTCTTTCAAGTCGTCGGTCTTGGGCGCGGCTACATCTCCGATTTTGCTGCAGAGCAAATCATTCGACGTCGCGATATGCATCACCAGGTGGCCAAAGGTGATCTGTTCCGGCGTTGGTTTGTAGCTGTACTTGTCGCCAGGCATCGTTTCCGCCGCACCAATCAGATTTTTCTGCTGACGGGGAAAGATCTCTTTCACCGCCGAAGTAACCGGATTCCTTGTAGATTGCGCAAAAAGTGCTGACGGTCCTAACAGCAAGAGAATTACGGCGCATGCCACTTTCATGTTTTCTCCCTGTGACTTCTAAGCATAGACCCGGCAAGGGTTTTCTGTCTGGTGCGAGGTGTGGTTACGGCCGTGATTTGTTGTCCATTTCCGAACAAAAACTGGAGAAACCGGACAGTGCTCAAGGTTGCCTCGGCAGCCTGCTCAAATGAAATGAAAAACTTACGCCTTTCGCAGATGGCCTCAGAGTTGCATTGTTTGATCGAGATACGGATAACTCCGGGTTTGCGGCGAGGGCGCTCATGCACACTTTCTTCCAAGATCTCCGTTTCGCTCTGCGGCAAATGGCGAAGAGTCCGGGTTTCTCCTTAACGGCAATCCTCTCGCTGGCTCTCGGCATTGGGGCCACGGTCGCGGTTTTCAGCGTAATCTACAGCGCCGTCCTCAACGCCTGGCCCTACGCAGAATTTGACCGCGCCTGCCAAATCAACACCCTGAACAAAACCGGAGACAACGAGGGCAGCCCCGACCTTACCGGGCCGCAAATTCGCCAACTTCGCCATGCCAACGCAGTTGAGGACATCATCGGCTTGCAAGACTGGAACGCCGTCATCACCGGCGGTGACGTTCCGGAGGATGTGAGGTCGCTGCGCATGACGGGAAACGCGTTCAACTTTTTCGGCATGCCTGCCTTGCTCGGGCGATATTTCCAGCCCTCGGATGCACCCGACACGCAGGATCCTCAACCGGTAGCGGTCCTGAGCTACGCTTTTTGGCGGCGGCATTTCAACAGCGATCCCAACATCGTCGGCAAGAGCATCGAGATGGCGCACCAGAATTACGCCATCCTGGGGGTTATGCCGCCCCGTTTTACCTGGGGAGACGCCGATGTCTATCTTCCAGTGAAATTGTCGCAAGACCCGTCGGCACTTTACTGGTCCCGGTTTCGATTGAAGAAGGGTGTCAGTCTGGAAGCAGCGGCAGGGGAATTCACGCCCTTGTTCCAGCAATTCGACAAGGAAAAACCGAATTACTTTCCTCCGCAATTACGCATTGTGGTGCGAAAGACCGGCGAATTTTATGTGCACGACCTTCGGGGCACGCTCTATCTGCTCTTCGGCGCAGTAGGGTTACTGTTGATGATTAGTTGCGGCAATGTTTCTATTTTGCTGCTGGCGCGTGGTACCACCCGCCAGCACGAGCTTGCAGTACGCTCTGCCGTGGGAGCAACCCGATTCCGGCTGGTGCGGCAGCTGCTGACTGAGTCGCTGCTGCTCGCCGTGGTTGGGGCGGGACTGGGCGTGCTGCTGGCCTACCGTACCCTGGGGTTCATCGTGGCGCGGCTGCCCGAATATTCCTTCCCCCACGAAGCCGACTTCCACGTCAATCTCTCGGTTCTGGTGTTCAGCGTTAGCTTGGCAGTGTTGTCTGGTGTGCTTTTTGGAGTATTTCCGGCGCTGGAATCGGCGCGGCGGGAGATTAATGACGTCATTCAAGCCGGCACCCACAAACTCGCGGGCAGCGTTCGAGGTGGACGAGTCCACACCGGGTTGATTGCGGGACAGATCGCTCTCACCCTGCTGCTGCTGACCGCGGCTGGCGCCGCCATTCAAGGATTTTCCCGCATGCTGCGGCGGCCGCTGGGGTACGATCCGCAGCACGTCATGTCGGTTGGGATTCCGATTCATGAAAACACGCTCACGACCTGGGCGGAACGTTCTGCCTATTTTGGCCAATTACGGGAGCGCGTTGCCACCACCCCAGGAGTAGTTTCAGCCGGCATCTCCAGCAACGCCACGCCACCGAGCAATGGATGGACCCAGCCCTTTGAGGCCCTGGGGAAGACTGCCTCCGAACAGCAGGAAGTGCGGGCAAACTTTGTGAGTTCGGAGTACTTCAACATCCTCCACATTCCGTTGGTTACCGGACGTCTGTGGAACCAGAGTGAGATCGCACGCGCGGCCACTCTGGCAGTCGTCAATCAAGCCTTCGTGCGCCGCTACTTCCCGGGAGAGGATGTTCTGGGGCACTCGGTGCGCCTAACCCGCTTGACGAGTCAGCCACCCTACCTGCTGAGCGCAGCTGGTAGTGATGGTTGGTTGCAGGTTATAGGGGTAGCCGCCGACGCGCTGAATGATGGCCTGTCCAAGCCGATATTACCCGCGATCTATCTTCCCTACTCCATGAACATGTTCATGGGCACTCAAATTTTGGTTCGAACCCAGGGCGAGCCGCTCGCTATGCTGCACAATATTCGTCAGCAGATAGCCGCGGTGAACCCCGACCAGCAGGTCTTTTCTCGGGTGAATGATCTTCAGACCTGGATCACGCGCGAACCAGAATGGGCCCGTTCGAGACTCGTGTCGATCCTGTTCGCCGGGTTTTCGGCTCTGGCGCTGGTACTGGCCGCGGTAGGACTCTACAGTGTTGTCTCCTACAGTGTGGTGCAGCGTACAGGTGAGTTTGGCATCCGCATGGCGCTAGGCGCACAGCGTTTCGATGTACTGCGCATTGTGCTACTTTCCGCCGGAACCAGCGTGGGGCTTGGCCTTGTTTCCGGAATAGTTCTCAGCCTGGGGTTAAGCCGGATGCTCACTCGCTGGGTGGAGAATGCCACCCATAATCCGCTGATTGTGATCGTTGTCTCGTTGCTGGTCGTTTTTGTGGCTGCTCTTGCATGTTTGGTGCCGGCGAAGCGGGCCTTGGCCGTGGATCCGATGGCAGCGCTGCGCTGTGAATAGAACTTTTTCCGAGAGGCGCCTTCCGGCATCTGCGCAATAATCAGTTCGAGTGCTGATAAATCCCCAGATGTTCATGATTGCTGGAGGCCCGGGCGCAGGCAAGACAACGCTGCTGGCGGAGTTACATAAACTCGGCTATTCAACGGCACCGGAAGTCGCCAGGCAGATCATTCAAGCGCAAGTGAAGAGCGGCGGCGACGCGTTGCCGTGGGCCGACAAGGAAGCCTACATCCGCCTCATGCTGCAGCGTTCGATTGAGTCCTACCTTGAGCACGCAACCCTCCCGGGGCCAATTTTCTTCGACCGCGGAATTCTGGACACTCTCTGCTATGCGCGGCTGATTGGCTTGCCGGACGCATCAGAAATTGAGGATGCATGCCGAACCTACCGATATGCGTCGCAGGCATTGCTCGCTCCGCCGTGGCAAGAAATCTATGCCACCGACGAGGAGCGTAAACAAGACTTCGCCGAGGCGGTGCGGACCTACGAAAATATAGCGGAGGTATACGCAGAATACGGGTACGAAACCGTCATCCTGCCGAAGACAGACCCCGCAGCCCGGGCGGAGTTTGTGTTACAGACGATAAATCACGCCGGTCGTAACCTTTGACGGCGGTTCCCCGTCGGGGCCTGTATCGCGATTCCATTCCGAATCGAATGTAAACATATGCACGATCAACATGCCTAGAGTGAGGTGGGAGAAGTTCACCAGGAATACCAGCCCAATTGGAAGACAAACTATCGCTAGCCAGATCCAAGGCCTCAGCCGCCGAAACACAGCCAGGGGAGCGAAACTAAGCTGTCCAAGAGCGCCCCAGGTAGCCAGCTGGAGAACCAGCGGCGGAAACCCGAGTATAAAAGGACGAAGCGCCGTGGCACGGGCAAGCGGGTTTGTCAGCATGCATTTAGAAGAATTGCCCGCCACCACCAGCCTTGCACCTCTGGCCACTTCCTGCCAGCACGCCTTACTTCGACAGCTATCATGCAAAGCGCAACCCCTAGAACGATCACCGGCACGAATAATCCTTGCGAGAAATTTGTGACATTCACGCTGCCTCCGTCGTACCTCTGGTACTTGGATCAAGATTCACTAAGAACCATTGCGTCAAAATTCCTGGTGAAGATGGCTATTGCATCGGACGTCCTCGCCTTGTTGCGGCTCGAAAGGTAGTCGAGCAGAAGCCCCGCCACTGCTCCGACAGCCAGCGTCGCTAGTCCATGGCGCTTCTTGTGGGATAGGTGATCGGGCAAGGTCGAAGTCATCAATTCGACCCAGCTTTCGACCGCTCCTTCCAGGTACGAGCCATATTGGGCTGGCTTTTGAAGTGCCAAGCCATGCACTTCAAAAAACAGTTTCAAATATTGCTGGTGCTCGGCCGATGTTGCCCATTTCCAAAAGGTGGTTATGATTTGGGACGATTTCAGGCCTTCTCCGTTGTGGACGATTGCTGCGAAAGCGCTCTGGACTCGGTTTCTCACTACTAGCATGGCATCGGCTACGAGAGCGTCCTTTGAGCCGAAGTGATAGATGAGCAATCTCGCCTTGCTGCCGACGCCGGCGGCGAGAGGACGAAGAGAGAGGTTGGCGACGCCGTTGTTGAGGAGATATTCAATAGCAGCATCTAGCAGATCTTCCCGGCGTTGGGATTTGCCTTTTGACATGTAACGAATGTTACATGTAACGACTGTTACAGTGACGAGCAAAGACTTAAGCCGGGTTTCCAGTTTTTTCAGGATCTTCAGGAACTTATTTATTGGATTGGTGCGCGGACGGCTTGCCCCGGGAACGCGCTACTTGTGAGCTGGCCGTGATCCACAACCACGACACCACCTACTAACAGAAAACGCACCCCTTCCGAATAGGTCGTCGGCTTCTCGTATGTCGACTTTTCCGTGATGGTTTGCGGATCAAAGACTGTGATATCGGCGTCAGCCCCGACGCGAATGCGGCCTTTGTTCTTCATCGCCGGATCGCGTTTTTCAAGGCGCTGTGCGGGCATGAGCGACATCTTGCGGAGTGCGTCCATGAGCGTAAGATCGTGCGTCTCGCGTACATAGTGGCCCAGGATGCGAGAGTAGGTGCCGGCGGTACGGGGATGTCCTCTGCCGTGGATGATCATGCCGTCGCTGGCAATCATAGTTAACGGATCGCGCACTGCCCCGCTGACGATTTCCTCGGTATTGGTGAACATGATGACGTAGCCGCCCTGCTTGCGGTACTTCGCGTAGCTCTCTTGGGTCAGGCGCTCGCCGGTTAGCGGCCACATCAACTGATTTAGGGAATTGCCCGGCACCTTGATCCAATCATCGACGACGGCAGAATCGATCGCGGTCATGCCCGCGGTATACGGATAGGTCTCGGTCGTGACATCGAGACCATGGGCTCGCGCTCCTCGGATCATTTCCAACTCATGCGGGGTAGCCGGGCCTCCTGTGCTTTGAATGTGCACCACGTGCAGAGGCGCTCCGCTGATGGCGGAATCGGCAAACACTTCCTGTAGCCCCTGTTCGTGGCCGGTGACGCCGCGCAGATGAACGTGGCACGATGCCCCATATTTCGCCGCCAACTGGAAGACCTGAAGAATCTCCCACGGAGACGCGGCCTCGGTGTATGCCGCGCCGACTCCCACGGCTAAAGCGCCGCGTTGCAGGCCATGCTCGATCTGCCGGGTGATCTTTTCAATCTGGGCGTCGGTAGCGGCTTTATGGGCGGCGTCGCCGTTAGGCAGAAAATCTCCAGGATCATGCATCACCACCATGCGCACCCGGGGATGCCCAATCGACACTCCGTAGTTGATCAGAGCTTTGCCGGCGCGCTGGTCGTACCAGCGGTCGACATCTTCAGTACCGATTTCAAGCTCAAGGGCAGTGGTGACGCCGTCCATCGCTTTCATGCGGTAGTTTTCATCGTCCTGGCCATGCTGGTGGAGGTCGATGAAGCCAGGGGCAACGACCAGGCCTTTGGCGTCGATAGACGCGCGGCCAAGCAGAAGTTCGGTTGCTATAGCCTGAATCTTCCCGTTTGAAATTCCGATGTTGCGGACGTCCGCGAGCCCTGACTCGGGGTCCATTACGGTCCCGTTCAGAATGACGAGGTCGTAATTTGTCGAGGAGTCCTGAGCAAGGCAGGATGCAACGAGCATTAATAGCGCGCACAGCGTTCGTTTTGTGGTTAGCAAGCGACCTCCGCCATCTAGAAACGGGATTCTAGGCCAGGCGCAGAAGAAAAAGAAACTTTTAAAGCTGGTCTAGATTTTTCTCAGTATCCTCATGTTCTCGGTGTGCCTAAGCCTTTGGTGGCGTGGCAAGAGAGTTTGGCCCCCGGCCTGGTTCTTTAATAACAGAGGACACAGAGGTGTTTCATGACCAGAAATTGCTCACCGGAATCGCCCTTTCCTTCCACAGCCCCAGATGCGAAAATGGAGTTTCCCCATGAATGTTGCCGCCCCTCCCGCCATTACTCCCGAAATCATTCGCGAGCACGGGCTGACGCCTGACGAATACGAAAAAGTAAAGCAACTGCTGGGCGGACGCGAACCCACCCTGACAGAACTCGGTATTTTCAGCGTGATGTGGAGCGAGCACTGCTCCTATAAATCCTCGCGGGTGCATCTGAAGCGACTGCCTACGCGCAGCAAATTGGTAGTGCAAGGGCCGGGGGAGAACGCGGGCATCATCGACATCGGCGATGGTTGGGCTTGCGCGTTCAAGATCGAGTCGCATAACCATCCGTCGTTTATTGAGCCTTTTCAGGGCGCCGCCACCGGGGTTGGCGGTATTCTCCGCGACATCTTCACTATGGGTGCCAGGCCGGTCGCTGTCATGGATTCGCTGCGCTTTGGACCGGTGGAATTGCCGCCTACAGGCGGCTCGACGGCGCATACCCCCGTCGCTACACAGGCAGAGGTGCACAAGAACCATTCGGTGCTCGAGGGCGTGGTTAGCGGCATTGCTTCATACGGGAATTGCTTTGGTGTTCCCAATCTCGGAGGCGAGACCAAGTTCGAGCCCTGTTACTCGGGGAATCCTCTGGTGAATGCCTTTGCTCTCGGCCTCGTCAAGAAGAATGAAATCTTCTACGCTAAGGCTTCCGGTGAGGGCAACCCCGTAATTTATGTGGGATCGAAGACTGGGCGCGACGGTATCCACGGCGCGACTATGGCCAGCGAAGAATTCCACGAAGGCTCGGAAGCCAAGCGGCCCAACGTTCAGGTCGGAGATCCATTCCTCGAGAAGCTATTGCTCGAAGCCTGCCTCGAAGCCATGCAGACCGGAGCCATCGTTGGCATTCAAGACATGGGCGCCGCCGGATTAACTTGTTCAACCTGCGAGATGGGTGCGCGAGGCGGGGTGGGGACTGAGATTGAATTAGACCTGGTACCCCAGCGCGAGACTGGCATGACTGCGTACGAGATCATGCTCAGCGAATCGCAGGAGCGCATGCTGCTGGTGGCTGAGAAGGGCCGTGAAGAGGAAGTTTATGAAGTCTTCCGCAAGTGGGGACTCGACGCCGTCGAAATCGGCCGGGTTACAAACGACGGGAAGATGCGGGTGCTGCATCACGGGCAGGTGGTCTCAGAGATCCCAAACCAAGCGTTGACCGACGACGCGCCAATCTACAGGCGTCCGCTGGAGCGCTGGGAGCCGCCTGTTCCACGTGAGATGCCAGAAGACATTCAGCTCTCAACTGCGGGAAACCTGACGGAAAGCTTCAAGCGGCTGCTGGCTAGTTCGAATATAAGCAGCAAGCGCTGGATCTGGCAGCAGTACGACTCCATGGTGCAGACCAATACCGTCGAGGGGCCAGGGGGTGGCGATGCTGGTGTAATTCGCATCAAGGGTTCGCAGCGCGGGTTGGCGATGGCTCTCGACGGCAACGGACGGTGGTGCTATCTCGATCCGAAACTGGGCGCGATGCACGCCGTGGCAGAAGCCGCGCGCAACGTAGCCTGCGCGGGGGCCACTCCCGTGGCCGCTACCAACTGCCTGAACTTCGGCAATCCCGAAAAGCCGAACATCATGTGGCAGTTCTCGCAAGTCATCGACGGCATCACCAAAGCTTGCGAAGAACTGGAAACTCCGATTACCGGAGGTAACGTTAGTTTCTACAACGAGACTTTAGGAGAGGGCATCTATCCCACGCCCGTGATTGGGATCGTCGGCATCCTTGATGATGTGCACAAGGCGGTGAAGCCGGATGTCCGTGAGCCGGGGCGTACCATTCTGCTGATGCGTGGAACGGAGTCTGGAGACATTATCGATGCGCAGGTAGAATTTGGTTCCTCCGAGTACGCCAAAGAGATTCTAGGGACAGTTTGGGGCTACCCTCCCGCCCTTGATCTGGAGAGAGAGGCCGCTCTGCAGAAGGCGATGGTCGAAATTTCGCAAGAGGGACTGGTTGATTCGATGCATGACTGCTCCGGCGGCGGTCTGGCGGTGGCCTTAACCAAGCCTGGTCTCGCTAAAGGTTTTGGAATCAACGTTGATCTCGCTTCGAACGGCCTGCCGCCGGAATTTGTGTTGTTTGGCGAAGATGCCAGCCGGGTGGTGATCTCATGCGACCCGGACCAGGTCTCGAGAATCAAACTGGTGGCGGAGAAATACGGTCTATTAACAGAAACTATTGGGCAGACGGCCTCCGAAGTGGTAGAGATCAAAGTGGACGGCAAGGGCGTCATTTCAGCCCGGATTTCTGATCTGCAACAAGAGTTTGAACAATCGCTGGAAACGGCTCTGAAGACCGAGCCGGCAGCAGTTGCAGCAGATTAAATATCGACGTAAGGCCAAGGGGTCAAATCGATGCACGCTTCCGACAAGTTCCGGGACGAATGCGGGGTGGTCGCCATTTACGCTCACCCTGAAGCGGAAACGCTCGCTTACCTCGGGCTGCATGCGCTGCAACACCGTGGCCAGGAGTCGGCAGGGATCGTCACTTCCAATGGCCTTGCTCTGAACTCCCATAAGTCGATGGGCCTGGTGGCCGATATCTTCACAGAGGACATGCTCTCGAAGATTCGCGGTTCCCTGGCCATCGGACATACCCGCTACTCGACGGCGGGCGATTCGTCTCTGCTGAATGCACAGCCCATCATGGTGCAGTCGAACAAGGGTGTGATGGCTTTGGCTCACAACGGCAACCTCGTGAATGCCCATGAGATTCGCAGCCGTCTGGAGAGCCAGGGATCGATCTTCCAGACCAATAGTGATACCGAAGTCATCGTTCACTTGATAGCTCTTTCCAAGGAGCACACCCTGCCCGAAGCCATGACGGATGCGCTGCGGCGGGTGGAGGGTGCGTTTTCGCTGGTGATGATCAGCCCTGACCGCATCTTTGCCGCCCGCGATCCGCGCGGCTTCCGCCCCCTTTCAATGGGAAGAATTCCAGCGAACTCCATGCTCAAGCAGGACACCATCGTCTTCGCCTCTGAGACTTGCGCCTTCGATCTGATTGGCGCCAAGTACGAACGCGAGGTGAAGCCGGGCGAACTGATTGTCGTGGGACCGGAGGGCATCACTTCCCGCTCCTACGCCAGCGCCGGACCGCAATCCAGCTGCATTTTCGAGCACGTGTATTTTTCACGGCCGGACAGCACCGTCTTCGGACGCGCCGTGCAAGAAAGCCGCGAGGGACTGGGACGGCAACTGGCACGTGAAGCGCCCGCCGATGCCGACATCGTCGTGCCCGTGCCGGATTCCGGTGTCACCGCTGCCGTCGGCTATGCCTCCGAAAGCGGAATTCCATTTCGCTTCGGGCTGATTCGCAACCATTACGTGGGGCGCACGTTCATTGAGCCGCGGCAGACCGTGCGCGACTTTGGGGTGAAGTTAAAACTAAATCCAGTCCGTTCTCTTCTGGAGGGAAAGCGTGTGGTGCTGATCGACGACTCAATCGTGCGCGGCACCACCAGCCGGAAGATTGTTCGCATGGTGCGTAGTGCGGGTGCTTCGGAAGTACACATGCGAATCTCCTGCCCGCCCACGATTTCTCCCTGTTTCTATGGGGTGGATACCCCATCCAAGAAAGAGTTGATCGCCGCCAACAATACGGTCGAGCAAATCCGCGAATATATCGGGGCGGATTCGCTCTCCTATCTTTCGCTGGAAGGTATGAAAGCTGCCTGCGGAGAGGGCGAAAAAACCACTTACTGCACCGCTTGTTACACCGGCAAATACCCTACCAACTGGGTGGATGTGGAAGAGATCCAGGCTGCGGTGGCAACCAAGAATTAGAGTGGGGACACGCTTTTCTCCTCGGGCCGGATCACCTCTCTTTAAGATCCGATCCCGAATTCAAGCCTGTGGTCTCTCGCGGCCAAGAGTCCGCCCTACATCTGCTCTGAGATTCTGTGTCATTTTGATACAGTCTCTCGGACGCGCCGCAAACCCTGATTTGGGCGCCACCTCCTATCTCACTGACACCCATAGCTTTAATCATCAGTAACGAATGTGCCCTTTTTGGCTGCTTCCGTGCACTTGTCCCAGCGGATGCGGTCTGGAACTTACCCTGGATAGCTAACCGGCTCAACGGATCGGGCCTAGGCCGCATTGACCACTTAGGGGAAGTCCCATGGCCCAACCTGCCCCAGCCAAGGCCCGTGTCTTGCCGGACAGTCCGACCGTCAAGCTGGCTAAGTTTTTCCCGGAGGCGACGCCAGTGCGGATCCCGGTGCGATTGACTCGCCTGGTACCCCAGGGCGAGGAAGTGTCAGAAAGCACGACGATTGAATTTGGAACTTCGCGGGAGGCGCTGTTTGCTTCCAAATTGCCACTCGAGTTTGCTGACCGGCTGCGGCTGCAGAATTCCGACGGCACTCTCAATACCGAGGCTTGCGTAGTGGCTGTGCAATACAACACCGGTAAGACCGCGGTGGCCGCCCGGTTTGCCCAGGACATCCCTAACTGGATAATCAAATCATGAGCTTATTACCTGCATACAAGGATTCGGCGGCAGAGTGGCAAGCCGCGCAACAGATTCACACTCTTTACAGCAGCCTGGCCAGGGAGTTCGGGCTCGATGCATCGACGTCGGAAGTTCTGGAGTCGGCGAGCGAAGCCCCGACCGACGAGACGCTTGAGTCTGCACGCCAGTGGCTGTCGCGCATGGACGATCGTATTGAGGTGCACCAGTTGCGTCAGTATCTGCAGAATACCTTCTTGTCCAATCAGGAAGGGGTGCAGGTTTTGCTCGAACATTTTCTACGCAAGGCCGACCAGCGGCCATCGGACCGCGACAAGATTGATTTCCTGCTGGTGCAGCATTTTTTCAACTGCGCTCCGTCCCTTCTCAAAGAAGGCAGCGTGGAGCAGAAGCTGGTCGCCCAGACACTGAAGCCTGTGCTCGGCGATGTAGATGCCAATCTACCCTCATGGTTGCAAGCTCTCGACAATCACATTCAAACAGCCCTGAACTGCTCCAGCCTGAATGAGCTATTTAACAGCGGAGCATTGGAAGCCGCGAGAAAACTGAAGACTTCCTCCGAGCATAACTACTTCGAGCCTGCCGCGATGGTGGCGTTCACCCGGTTTAACTTCATGATGCGGCGGATTTTTTTCCGGCTGCTGCATCAGGACATCAACGTCATTCTCGATGGACTGCGCGAACTGGAACAGCATGGAGTACAAGTGCTGGACTGCCGCCGCGCAGAATTCTCCGCAGAAGAGCCCATACTTCGGCTGCGAATGATCTGCCAATCCTGGAAGGTGATGTTCCAGGCGGAGTACTCTTTCGGACAACCGCTGAAACTATTAACAGAACTGAGAGCGGTGGTAGATGCCGCACTTGCACAGAACACTAACAATCCATCTGCCGAGAAATCAGCAGCCAGGGAAGAAGCCGTCAAGGACGGGGCAAAAGAGGTTGCCAAGGAAGTGACGCACGACAAGGACGCCCACAACAAGAAGTCGCGTCGCGCCCGCGCTGCAGCGGCCGCGGCCGCCTCAAGCGCCCACCACAAGCGCGAAAAAGACATCGAACCATCGGGAAAGTCCGAAGGTCCGCGACACGATAGCTCCAAACGCCGGTAAACGGCCTAACCGCTGATTATCGCGATCGCAGAGGGGAAACCATTGGAGCTGCCCACGGTACTGCTTATTTCCGACGATGCCGAGTTTTCCAGCGCAGTGCCAGCGCGCTGGCTGCGTGAGGCCCGGGTCCCGGCGTTTACATTGATGACAGGAGACCTTTGCCAGTCATTCGATCCGGAAATCTTTGATATTGCCATTATCGGCGACCTCCAATCGGATTCGCTATTCCGCGTAGTGAAGATCCTGGAGGCGTCTGCCAATCCCGTCATCTTTGCTCGCACCTTCGATTTGGACGCAAACCGTCTGCCGCCACAAGCCATCGTGATTCCGCCCGGTGAAACACAGCTCGACACGTTGGTTTTGGTGGCCTCGCAGATATTGCAGCGCTGCGAAGCGGTGGAGTTCGCACGGCGCGTTGCGGAAGCGCATGCGTCCGCAGAACGCGAAGCCACCCTTGGACGATACATGCTGGAGATGCGCCATGGGGTAAATAACGCGCTGACTTCAGTGATGGGAAATGCCGAGTTGCTGCTATTGGAAAAAGAGTCGCTGAGTCCCGAAGTTCGCTTGCAGGTTGAAACCATCCGCAACATGTCACTGCGCATTCATGAAACCATGCAGAGATTTTCTTCGCTGGATAAGGAATTGAATGCCGTAGCCAAACTCACCCGAATGCAAGCCCACGCCTCCGGAGCCTGATCCCCAGCTACTTTTGCGTGACTGTCACTCTGTGCTCGCCCACGGTGGCAGTGTCGATCTTTTGCGGAAGGGAAAATCGTGAGTCTAGGCCGATTTCCGGGTATTTCGGCTGCAGATACTTCTCAACAAATGATTGCAGAACAAAGCGCGGGATATCGACTCCATCCAAGGCAACAGAATCTACATGCACAACGCCTTCGTGTCCGCCTCCCTGGGCGTGGGCCGCTACCACTATTTCGTGAACTCCGGTGAAGACTGAGAGCAGCGGATTCATGGAACTGTGCCCGGCTTTGATCACATCAAAGTCAACTCGTGCCGTCCCTGTGATGACTCCGGGCTGCCCTTGGAACTTTACCGCCTGCACACCCTCCGGAAGGTCCACTTTTCCAGCGGCAAAATATGCATTGATTTCATTCTCGCTGAAATCGGTGGGAGACGTATCGACCGGCGTAGCTGCGGCATTCGCTTCCAAATGCTGCAACTTATGCTCCATGCTGGCGACACTGGAATTCTGCCCGGGCAGAAGAGACGTTAAAACGAATACAGTGGCTAGGGTAACGAGCTTGCTCATGGCTTCAAAGCAGCCTGGGTTTCGGGGAACAGCGCCGGTTCGACGCGTGGAGCACTCACCGATCCGGTGACGGTAAAGCCTCGTCCCGTGTTGCGGATCAACCGTAAGTCAAGCTGATTGGCGAGCGACGCGGAGCCCACCACCTGATAAGTGATATCTGCACTCTGCAATTTGCCGTCTCCTATTTCAAGCTTCCCCCCATTCAACAGGAACTTTCCGGTGAACCGTTCGAACGCCAATGGCATGTTGGTCAACATCAGATACGGCAAGGTTCCTTCGCGGGCCTCTACCGTCAAGGCGCCGGTGGCTGATTGCAGCAAGTCGGCGAGCGACGTACCCGTGGCCTTTACCTCGTAACTCGCGCCTGCGGTGCCCGTGATCCAGTCCGTGCGCATCGATGTGGACAGCTGTTCCAAATCAACTTCATCGAATGTCCCGCTACCGCTATAGGCGGCCGGCTGTTTGCTGAAGTCTGCTGTCCAGTTTCCGTGATGAACGCTGCCCATCAGTTCGGCCTGGAGGTTGTAGAGATTGAGAACTCCCTCCTCGATAACCGCGTCCGTCGAGACATGGTTAACAGTCAGGCGTTGAATAACCAGCCGTCCGGTCGCGATTTTTCCGCTAGCATGCAGCGAAGCGAGAAATGTCTGCGGAGATTTCTTGCTCGATGGCAGGAACTTATACCACGCACGCTCTCGCCCCGGGGCTGCCTGCCGCAGCAAGGCCGTGTCGATCTTGTCAGCTGCGAGATTAAAATGAACGGTGCACTTGATTTCGCGGTTGCAAGGTCGGGGAGCATCCAGCCACCCGCGCCACGTGCCGCCTGCCAATAACGCCGTGATATTCGAAACCCTGGTCCGTTCGGGCGAGAGAACGATGTTGGCGGCCTCAATCTCTACTGGTTGGTTGAACTCTGCAACATCCGCGTGAACCGCGTGCAATTGAGCTTTGCCGGTAATGTTCGGTGCGGCAAACCCTCGCCACTCGCCCGCAATCTGCAGGTCCACTTTGACCGGACCGTCAGCAGAAATTTTCGCCACCGGCAAGCCGACGGTCTCGGCGCTCTGTAGCAAGCGCCGCACCTGTGCGTTCCCCTGGACTTGAACGTTATAACCCGAGCGCGCGAGCCTCGCACGTATGGCAATGGGCGCCGGCCCTCCCATCGCAATTGCGATGGGTCCGATATCCAGCGCTGGAGAATGGTCCAGTGCGATCTCACTGACCGCAAAATGTATTCGTTCAAGACTGAGATCAGCCTTGGTCGACTTCGAAGCTAAGTGAAAATCTGTAGCATTGCCTTCGCCCTGCCAACGGGTTTCCGAGCCAGCCTCTTTGCGTAGGACTCCTATCTTGCCGTTGAGCCGGCCTCCAGCAATCAAGTCCTTTGGCACATCTCCCTTGACCCGCCTCAGCAAACTAACCAGGCCCTGCACCGGAACGTCACGGGCCGACACCGCCAGATCGTATGTACTGGGATGATAGAGAGTAGTCTCTCCTTTCAGCGCGATCTCTCCCTCCCCTACGGGGGAGTGGCAATCCACCTCGGAGAGAAAACGATCGAAAGGGCGGTAACGCGCGCCACAGCGCACAACCAAAAGCAGCGGACCGCCACTCACAATGTCGTAGCGCCGAAAATCCTGAACGGATGCCGTGGTTGCGACTTGCAAATCTGCTGGCGTCCCGGTCAATGCCATGGATATGGCCATCGATCCCCGCCAGCCTTTGTCGTCTCCGTATGCGAGCTTGGTCATCTGGCCAAGTTGGGCGCTGTTCCACTGCAAATTAAATTTGAGCGGAGTTTGACGAAGGCTTGCGGACCGCTGCCACGAGCCCGAAACTTTTAAGGTTCCCGTATCGCTGAGGTTGAAATCGGTGCGTACCGGCTGCGCTTCCATCCGCATGCCCCAGGTGTTTTCCGAATCTTGCCATAGAGAGAAATCGGCGCTGGTCAGCGCATGGGGTAGCTTCTCGTGCCCAAATTTGAAGTTGATGCGGGCGTCGGAAGCCTCGATGTAAGGGAATGCGAAGCGCGCTTCGTCTTTAGTCTTGCCGGTGGGAGCCACCGCGGTCTCCGCAGCCCGCTGCAGAAGGCTTTCAAGATTCCAATGGCCTTCCGCATTTCGCACCAGGTTTAAACTCGGTTCGGCGAGATTAAGGCGGGAAACTTCAAGACGGCCGCGAAGCAGCGAGCTAAATCGAAGCACAGCGGTTACTTCCTGGGCGCGAACCACTGGCTCTGCACCGAACGCGGGATCGTCCCGCATGACGAAATTTTCCAGATCGAACCCGGGCTGTGGCAGCAATCGCAGATTCACCGTGGCAACTTCTACCGGACGTCCCACCGCCATGCTGATCGACGACACAATCCGGGTGCGCAACTGGTTCGCTCCTGGCCGGACCAGGCACAATACAGCAACCAGAAGAAGAGCTGCCACAACTGCCAGCCGCCGTTTTGTTAAAAAGAATTTCAACGCACTATCCTGAGTGTCCGCCGCCAGCGGGTCTCATCGAAAAAGTGAATGACCACGTGCAATAGAAACTTGACCCGGTCGCTAACTTCTTTCTGCAGATATTGATTGGCCGGAGTGATAAACGACCAATAAATGAACATCGGACGGCCGATGACATTCTCCTGCGGAATGAACCCCCAGAACCGGCTATCCAGGCTGACGTCACGATTGTCTCCCATGCCGAAATAACTATTGGGCGGAACCACGATATCGTCGCCTTGAATGTATTGCGGCAATAGCAGCTGCCATGAGGGAGTCACATTCGTGAATTCGCTGGGTGGAACCGCAGGGAAGTTGTCGCGATAGGGCACATATCCACCCTCGGGTTGATGGATGACGTACGGCTCATCGAGTTTTTCGCCATTGCGATAAACGACGCCGTCGCGAAGGTGAATGCGGTCGCCAGGAACTCCAATGATGCGTTTCACTACGTAGAGCCCAGCTTCGGCGGGCGAGAGGAAGACCACGATATCGCCTCGGTGCACTTGGCGATAGGGAAGCAGCGGTCCCAGGTAGTGCGCGGGTGGCGAGAATTGCACGCGATTGACAAACACGTGGTCGCCGATCAGCAGGGTGTTCTCCATCGAACTGGAAGGGATCTCAAAGGCCTGCAGGACGAATGTGATGATGAATAATCCAGTCACCAGAACCGCAGCCAGCGAGGCCAGAAATTCAACCGTTGTCTCGCGCGGTTTTTCTACCGGCGAAGCTTCTTGTTTAGCCAATTGTGTTTTTCCCATGCGAATAAGTGTCAGCGTCCTAATGAACTACCCGAAATGTGCGGTCCCAGCGGGTGATCTGCAACAAGTGGGTCGCCGCGTATGCGAAATGGAAAAGCTTATCACCGGTGGACGGCGAGATAGGCATGTCCTCGCCCGTGCTCTGCACCGACCAATAGATGATCAGCGGCCTCCCGATGATGTTTGCCTGCGGGACAAAACCCCAATAGCGGCTGTCCAAGCTGTCGTCGCGATTGTCACCCAGCACAAAAAAATTTCCCTCCGGAACAATCAACTGGCCATCTTCCACCAGCTTCTGCATCTGCAGCCACCAGCTGCTCTCGAGCCCTGCTACGGGAGAATTCAGACGCGGAAATTCATCCCGGAACACGTCGTGCATATGACGGGTATGTTGGGTGTAAGGCTCGTTCAGCGCAACCCCGTTGACGTAAACCTGGCGATTGACCAGGCGAATATGGTCCCCAGGAATCCCTACCACACGCTTCACGAAATGCTGGCTGGGACTGACAGGATACTTGAAGACCACGATGTCTCCGCGTTTAACCGGTCGGTAAGGAACCATGGTGTGCGCGGACTGGCCGGAGCCGTAGCGAAACTTGTCAACCAGCAGGTAGTCGCCAATCAGCAATGTGCTTTCCATCGACTCGGACGGAATCTGAAACGCCTGCACCACAAATGTGATCACGAACACTGCTATCACAACCGTGACTAGCAGCGATTGGAAGGAAGTAACTCCGTCAGTTTCGGATTGGGGCTGAGAGGCTTCCATGACTAACGCCCCGCACTTCCGGCAGATTGGGCTGGAGTAGCATGCAGGCCGGCAAGGAACTCCAGGGCCTGACGTGCGGCATCCTGTTCCGCGTTCTTCTTGGTTGAGCCCTGGGCCCGCCCGATGAACTCTTCCTGAGAAGCGCCGGGAGCGCGCAACCGCAACTCCACGGTGAACGTCTTTTTATGCTCCGGACCTTGCTCCTTGACCAACATGTAAGTGGGCTGCGCCAGGCCCATCGCTTGGAGCTTTTCCTGCAAGGCGGATTTGTAATCGGAAACCGGAAGACCATTGCCATTGCTGGAAAGGTGCGCCAGTTCCGGAGAAATAATATAGTCGAGAATCACGCGCCGCACCGCAGGCAAGCCGGCATCGAGGTAGAGAGCAGCCAGCAAAGCTTCTAGGGCATCCACCAACAGCGTGGTCTTGTTGCGCCCGCCGCTCTTTTCTTCTCCCCGCCCGAGGCGCAGATATTCGCCAAGCTGAAGTTGCTGCGCTACTCTCACTAGATGTTTTTCGCTGACCAAGTGGGCCCGCAGCTTGGAAAGCTCGCCTTCGCGGAAATGCGGAAACCGCTGAAAAAGCTCTTCTCCGGTGACGAACCCCAGCACTGCGTCGCCTAAAAATTCTAGCTGTTCGTTGTCCGGCACTGGACCTTTCAGGTCCACAGCTTCCTGTTCTCTCGCCTGCGAGGTATGGGTCAAAGCCTGTTCAAGAAGCGCGGGCCGCTCAAACTGGTGGGCCAGCGCTTCCTCCAGTGCGGCAGTGTCCCTGAACTTCATGGTTGTCTATTTCGCTAGTTTTTTGGAGTCGGCGGAGCTGCAGGCGCGGGAGCCGAAGCGGCCGGGGCAGGTGTGGCTGTGGTGCCCGCAGCCGCTCCCCCCGTCAATTGCACCAGACGGTCGCGTTCACGTCGCGAGAGTTGTCCGGCTGTGGTTCCATCCTGTGTCAGCTCCACTGCGTGATTGGCTTCTTTCAGTGCTTCCGGATATTTGCCTTGCTTGTCCAGAGCGAGCGCCAACCGCAGGACCACTACGGCATCCGGCTGTGAGGCAAATGCATCGATTGACTTGCGGAAGAATTTCTCGGCATCGGGAAAGGCATTTGCGTTGAAGGCTTGAGTCCCGAGAATGGCGTAGGCGCCTGAACGCAAGAAATTCTTGTACGCGTCGATCCGCTCCTGAGGCGTATTCGGCGGGATCGCAACGTCGGTGTCGATGGTTTCCAGGGCGTGGTTCGCGTCATTCACCGCTTCTTCCATTCGTTGCGCCTTGTCGAGATCGGTATCCCGGGTGCGCTCGGTAAGGACTTCCGCTACTCCGATCAGGGCTTCGGGATCGTCTTTATCCAGCTTCAATACCTTGCGGCCCATTTCCAGCATCTTGTCTGCGTTGTTTGCGGTCTGGTATGCGTGCATGGCATCGCGGTACATCAGCACCGTCAACTCGCTGTCAGGAAATTTGGTGGCGAAATCGTTGGTCGCCTTTTCGAATGCTGCGGGATCGTTTGCCTGCGCCTTTGCGGCGTTGTAGGCATCGTATTCGGCCTGGGTCTTGGCCTGCGGCGGCCGTTTACCGGTCGCCGGCGGCGCCTGCCCCGCGGCGGGATCCGCAGGGGCGGGCTGGGTCTGTCCAGACGGGGTCTTAGAGGGAGCGGAATTTGCCGGCGCAGGTTGCTGGGCAACCGCCAATGATGCCAGTGCCAAAATCACGCCTGCCATTGCTGCTTGCTTCATGCTGTCTCCTGGGCTGCTTGTCGCATGCCAATATCTTCAAATCAACTACGTAAATCGCTATTGTTGCTGCTGCTCTTGCGGACGCGGCGGTTCATAGGCCTGCTGCAATCCGCGTTCGGCGGCATCTTTCACACCGGGCAGACTCGCACCGCTGGTAAGGGCCGCGCGGTAGTGTACAACCGCCTCATCGCGCTCTTCCTTTATATCGAAGATTCGGCCCAGATAGATGTGCGACCAGGCTACCACCCGAGGTTCCTGCGCCACCTGCAAAGCCTGTTCGAAGTAGGTGCGGGCGCCGTCCATATTGCTGCTGGCGGCTGCCACCTGCGCCAGAATGAACAACGCCCGACCGCTATCCCCGCTCTTTTCATCGAGTGCCTGTTGGGCCAGTTTCTGCGCGCCTTCCTTGTCGCCATCCACCAGGTGCTGTTCGGCGTTCTGCAAAATCTTGCTGGGGGCGGCTTTCGCCAGCGTCAGCAGCTCCGGGTCGGCTTTGGCGGCAAACTTGATTGTACCGGCGTGCTTGCTTTCTTTACCTACATCGATACGGGAGAGCATGTCGCCGTATACACTTCGCAGGCCGGCTTCATCCTTCTCAAATCCTGTCAGCGCGTCATAAAAATAACGCGTGAGAATGAATCCCTGCGCTTCTGATGCGGCCACCGCCTGATCCCGTTCGGCCAGCAGAGTCTTGGCGTTTCCAGCCGTATGCGCCTCAACTGCCCGAATAAATGACTCCGTCACCAGCAACGAAATGTCGCCCTTGAAATTGTCATCCATGGGCGCACTTTTAGCCGCCGCCAACAAAGGCTCCAGGCGTTTCAACGAACTCGGGTATTTCAACACCAGCGGATCAATCAGGTAGTGCAGATAGGTATGCCGAATCTGCTGCATTTTCAATTCCGGAGATCCTCCGGGCGACAGCACGACATAGTAATCGGGACCATAATTGCGAGCATTGATCTGCCCCGGAGCGCCCATGGGATCGAAATACACCGTGAACCTGCGTCCCAGATACCCGGCGGAAGGCAGCTTTAAATAGATTTCGCTGTCAAACAGCATCTTGGCTACGGGAGCGTGATATTTGTCAGAAAGAGCCGAGTACTCCTGCGCGTGGCGCTGCCATATGGTGTGTAGTCCGGCATCCTTCTGAAATTTCTGCAGCAGTGGGACCATACCCACAACGGCTACTGCGTCCGGGGGAGCTTCCGCCTCTTTGGTCTTCAGCGTAAGTTCCGGTGGCGGGTTTAGATACAGTGCCAAAGAAACATATTGTGCGAGCTTCTTCGACTCATCGGCCTGCTGATGCTGGTTGAAAAAACCGCAAAGTACCTGTTGGCTGGTAGTTGCGTCCGGGGACGCCTCCATTGCTTTGTTGACTTCTTCGCGAATCTGCTGCCGCAACGGGTGGGAAATGCTCAGTTCGGAGTCATAGCCGCAAGAATTGATAGCCACCAGTACATCGAACAAAGCTTCATTTGTGTCGAGCGTGACCGTGGGGACATTGTCGCCGAGGCACACCGCTGCCAACAATCCGAACAGGGCAACGGAAACTGCGTTTCGGAGCCGGAAAATCAGGGGGCCTCCTGCAGGATGGCGGGCTGTAGATAAGTTTAAGGGGTTCTATTGGAAGGGTCAATCGCTGCCCATTGAGGCCCTTATAACCATGAGGGACACTAGGGATCACGAAGGATTTCCCCTAGTGTCCTTCGTGGTTAATGTTTTTTCTGCTATCCCTTCACGCTGATCTTCGAGAACGACAATACGGCCCGGCCCGAGGTGGGAATACCCATCGAGGTAGCTGGACGGAAGGTGGTGAAAATCAACATATTCTTCACCTCCGGCAACAACTGCGCCGCCTGGTCTGAATCGGATACCACACGGTAGTCCTGAACCCGGCCATTGGAATCCACATAGGCAACGATCACCAGTGAGCCTTCGTGGACTGAATCCAGCGTATTGCCGAAAGCCGCCTGTTTCAACTGCGGGGCGGTGTTGATGTTGATCGGAATATCGGAATTGCTGGCTTGCAACGGCAGCGCGAAAGAACCCATCAGAATTCCGAAAACCGCTACCGCCGCGACCAGTCCGGCGGTTGCCGGAACCATAAAAGCATTAATGGCATTTTCAATTCGGATCCAGGCACCGCCCAAAAAAGGACGTTTCGAGCGCGCCACCTCACCAGAAATCGCTACTCGCAGTTTCAAAGCCAGGTCTGGCGGGGCCTTTCGGCGTCCGATGTTACCCAGCAACTGTTGGGTGCGGCGCAGCGAGACGTAATTCTGTGTGCAACGCCCGCAGCCTTCCAGGTGTCGGCCTAATCCCTGCATCTGGGTACCAGTAAGTACGCCATCCAAGTATGGCGAAAAAAGTGTTTTGGCTTCGCTACAGTTCACGATGCCACCTCGATTTCAATTCCATCACTGACCCGGGAGGAGCCTTTTGCCTTGTACTTGCGTTCCGCGGGGCTTTTGAGACCAAGCTCCGGCCCGACTTCACGGACGTAGGCTGTCAGTCGTTGCCGCAGGGCTTCGCGGCCGCGCGTCAGCCGCGACTTGACCGTGCCGAGTGAAACCTCCGTGATTTCGGCGATCTCTTCGTAGGACATTTCTTCCAAGTCGCGCAGCACTACGGCCGTGCGGTAAGGCTCAGGAACCTTCCTTAACTCTTCTTCGACGCGCGCTCTCACCTCTTCGTGAGCAATGTTGTCGAAGGCAGATTCCCTGCCGTCGATAAGCGAGTCCTTAATCCCGATGGCCTCTCCATCGGCGTTGCTGTTCTCCATCGGCTCCATCGAAGTCTCGTGCGCCTTGTGGCGGAACCACCACCGTCGCCGGTTGGAAGCTTCGTGGATGGCAATCCGATAGATCCATGTCTTCAAGCTGGATTCGCCGTGGAAGTGTTTCATCCCGCGAAACACTTTCAGGAAGACCTCCTGCGTAGTATCGGAGGCGTCCGAGGGGTCGGCCACAATCCGGTAGACCAAGCTGTAGACCGGTTGGTGGAACTCGCCGATGAGCCAGGCGTAAGCATCTTCTGATCCGGCTTTCAGTTCCGCCACAATGGCGGCCTGCTCGGTCCGGATTCCAATCGCGCTTGCGAGATCACCCAAGGTGGCAGCTCCCGCCATCATTCTCATGGCGTCACCCCCATTATAGGGTTTTTCGAGGTTTTTGCCTCGTCCAAAAGAATACAACCCACGCCTAAAGCCCTGAATCCGTTTGGGATTCCCTTCTGAGTACATAGACCCCAAGGTCGGCAGGTAAGTTCCACAAAAAGGGACGCCTGTGTTTTCAATTCGATAACGAGAGTAACCAGAGGTAGGTTACTTGGGCGGAGGGGTGGCTGCCGCCGGTTGCGTACTTGGAGTGGGAGGCTTGGGGACGGCTGGCTTTTTCTTGGGTGCCGGCTTCTTGGCAGGTACGGTGTCGTCGACGATCACCTTTTTCGGCTGGGGCGGCGGAATCGCCGCCTGCAGAGTGTGTATCTGATTGCGCAGACGACCCAGTTCCGATTCTTTAGCTTCAGAGAGTGCACTGATGCGGTCACCCAAGGAACGGCGTACGCTCTCGATCGCACTCACGTCGTTTCCTAGCGCCTGATATTCGTCTTTACTGCCAAAGGCTCCGGTTGTCTCCGCCACCGAACTGAAGACGTCGTAAAGTGCATCCAGGTTGCGATAGAGCTTGAAACTCGCCGTCAGGCTGTCGGGAGAATTTCGCAAGTCACTGATAATCGTAGGCAGCGCGGTTTGAAGGTTACGCTGGATGGATTCCGAATTTGAAGTTGTCTGCTTCTTGGTATTTCCGTCCGTCTTCCACTTATCGATACGTAGCTTGGCCAGATCGAGTTGCGCGGTCTGCGATGTCTGCTCCAGTTGCGATAACAGCGTGTTTACCTGGCTGACCGAGGCATATGACACGGGAGCCTGCGATTCGGGATTGTTCTGGGCCAATGCAATCGATGACGCAGCCAGGCAGGACAGCAACGAGATGCGGAAAGAACGACAGATCATGGGGGACTCGCGCTCGCTAAAAAGACGCTCATCAGCATACTATCTTTCAAAAATTGGGGGTAGTGCGGAGAAAATCGTCGCCTCCGAAGGACATCCCAACGCCTTCGTGGTGAACGCGTTCAGGCCTGGGATAGGAATTCGTATTCGTCGATGACGGCGGCGACCGCCATTTTGCCTTGGGAACCATCCACTCGCACGACTTTGCCTTTACAGCGAACGTGGATGCTCTCGGTCAGGGTGATTTCGGGTGGCAAGGTAAGGGTAAATTCGATGGGTGAACCAGCCTCAATCGAGGAATCTACATAAAAGCAAATGCCGCGGGCGCTGACGTCGCGGGTCTGCGCTGGTTTCTCTGGCGTCGGAGATGTACTGTAATTAACGGAAACGGGCAGGCGCAAGGCAAACCGGCGCGTCGACCGCTTTTCTTGGGGCACTTCGGCCATTGATTCCCCCATGGGTGGGTTAAGAATGCGGTCTGGCCGGGTTTGTGTCAAGAGTGATTCCGAAGGTTCGACAGCGAACGCTAGCTTTAATGCGGTCTTGGAGCCCCGGTATGACCGGTCGCTCGTTGTAAGCTGGTAGCCAATCATGGTTTTTGTCCTGGATAACTACGACTCTTTTACCTATAACCTGGTCCAGTATCTGGGCGAACTGGGAGTGGAGGTAGTGGTGCGCCGCAATGATCAAATCACCGTCGAAGAGGTGGAGGAACTGCATCCCGAACGGATTCTCTTGTCTCCGGGGCCGTGCACCCCGGAGGAAGCTGGGATCTCCATTGACCTGGTGAAGAGGTTATCCGGGAAGGTACCACTGCTGGGGGTTTGCCTCGGCCACCAGGCTATAGGCGCGGCTTTCGGGGGGAACGTGATCCGCGCTCCCCATCTCATGCACGGTAAGACCAGCGAAGTTCGTCATGACAATAGGACCATTTTTCACGGACTGCCTTCTCCGATGACCGCCACTCGTTATCATTCCTTGATCGTGGAAGAGAGCAGCCTGCCCGCCGAACTTGAAGTCAGCGCCTACACTACCGAACGCGACGGTTCCAAGACCATCATGGGTTTGCGGCACCGCAAGTTCCCAGTCGAAGGCGTTCAGTTCCATCCTGAAAGCGTGCTTACCACCGCAGGCAAGAAGCTGGTTGAGAACTTTATGGCGATCTAGTTTCTGAAATTGATGGCTATAATCCCGGTGTGAAGGCATTTTTCCGGCTGGCGTTACGGGTTCTGGTTTTGCTCCTCGTCGCCATGATCTCGGGACTGACTGCCATGCGCTTCGCCATCCACGGGCGCGAAGTCGCAGTGCCGAACCTGGCCGGACGCACCGTCGCGGACGCTCGCAAGCTGACCGAAGAAAACGGACTGGGTTTTGCGCTGGAACGCCGGTACTACAGCCCGGACGTGGGGGAGGGGAAAATCCTTTCTCAGGTGCCGGCTTCCGGAACCAAGGTACGGCGGGGCTGGCAGGTGCGAGTCGCTGAGAGCATGGGTGTCCAGCGCCTGCAAATCCTGAGCGTGGTCGGCGAAACCGAGCGCGCCGCGGAGATCAACATTCGACGGCACGGATTGGACGTCGGAACTGTGGCGCTGATGGCGCTCCCTGATGCCCCGGCGGATCGCGTGGTTTCACAAAGTCCGCCGCCCAATGCCAGTGGCGTTTCTGCCCCGAAAATCAATTTGCTCATCAGCAACCCTCCGCAAGCCCGGGCATTTGTTATGCCGAATCTAGTCGGCCAGACCCTTGGGAACATCCAATCGGCGCTGCGGGATGCCGGTCTACGTGTCGGTGATGTAAGTGCAATGAACGGAACACCGGTCTCGCCCACCAGCATGGTGATGGCGCACACCCCCGCGGCAGGGGAGAAGATTCTGTTGGGCACGGCGGTAAGCCTTCAAGTGCGGTGAGACCTGCTAACGCCTTTCTAAAAGTGCCGCGAAGAAACCATCACAAGGATGGACGCCCGGCAGGGTTCTCAGGTACGGACCGGAGATCATTGAATCAAGATCGGACCAAACTAATTCGCCTTGGGCCTTGAGTCTTTCCAGCTCCTCTTGTGAGTTGCAGAGACGAAAGCCGGAATTTTCCGCCAGAGCCTTTTCCATCACTTCAGAATTCTCTTCGCGTTCGAGGGAGCAGGTGGAATAGATCAGTCGGCCACGGGGAGCGACGTGCTTCATCGCGGAACGCAGGATCTCCAATTGGCGTGCCTGCAAATCGGATAGATCTTCGGGTATCAGCCGCCATTTGATTTCGGGATTGCGGGACAAGGTCCCCGTGCCTGAACAGGGCACGTCGGCCAACACCCGATCAAAAGCTTTGGTCACCGCAAAATCGCGGGCGTCAGTTGTCGTGACATTCACATTCGTAGCGGGAACCAGTTTGCGCAGCAAGGCCGCGCGCTGCGGGTGCAATTCCAGCGCCAGAACCGCTGAATGGGGATTTTGCGCCGCCATGATCCGCGTTTTCCCGCCGGGTGCCGCACAACAATCTAGGATATTTTTGCCTTTGCCGACGAGCAATGCGACAAGTTGAGAAGCTTCGTCTTGAATGGCAATTTTGCCGCCACGAAAGGCACGGGTCTTGGAGATGTTGCCGGCGACGACCCTTCTCGCTCCGGACAGCAATCGGCCGGGTCCCAGTTCGACGCCATCCGCCCTTAATTCGGCTTCCGTCGAGTTCGCATCCAGGCGAATCGCAGCCTGCGGCAATTCCTGATCGTAGGTACAAATCTTTCGCGCCGATTCCAGCCCAGATTCCCGGACCCAGCGATCGACCAGCCAAAACGGATGTGCCAACCGGGATGACAGCTCTTCTGCTGTTTCGGTCTTCATCTGGAGCGGTGTCTGATTGGAGTCGGACGTTGGCCCCAGCTTTCGCGAAACGGCGTTTACGAATG
>Ga0097621_100000417_pt1 | contig 29675 bp, 26 predicted proteins | sample KBSMisM72_FD_73165 | JGI IMG/M metagenome (GOLD analysis project Ga0097621, IMG submission 73165) | Miscanthus rhizosphere microbial communities from Kellogg Biological Station, Michigan, USA - KBS Miscanthus M7-2 (version 2) (version 2) | ecosystem: Host-associated > Plants > Roots >... | reverse complement strand
TTTGATGTTTAGCACAGGCAGTTTAAACAAATATTTAGCTGCGAATATAAACATAGCACCATAAAAATGCCTGAAGTAATTCCAGCTAAATTTGTTAACCGCTTTGCGTGGTAATTGAATAATATATGTTTTTGAGTAATAGTAATTCTTGAAGCCCTGCAACCGGATACGGTATGACAAGTCTACATTATAGCCATATAGAGCAAAACGCTCATCAAATAGCCCTGTTTTCTCCAACACAGAACGACGCAGCATCATACAGGTCTCGTTCAGCACATCAATTTCTTTTGTTTCAAACTCGTCAACCCAATCTGCTTTTCTCTGTGAAAACGAATAGGTTTTCGGAAAAAAAGATGATAAGCCAACAAATTTGATAAATACTGCCCAAGCGCCAGTTAACGTATATTTTGAATGATGCAGGTAATCGCCTCTAAAATCTACCATCCGTACACTTGCACCACCGGCCAACGGATGCTGATCCATAAACTCATTCAGTTTGCCAAAAGAATCGGCACTGATAATAGTGTCCGGGTGAATCAATAAAATATATTGACCCCTGGTTTCCAGTAAAGCCTTATTGTAAGCCTGTGATAAACTTTCTTTATCGGAGTTAACAAGCAATCTTACCTGAGGGAATTCACCCGTAAGCATATTGACTGAATTATCTGTCGATGCGTTATCAACCACAATAATTTCGTGCGGAACATTGCAAGCGGCTTTTTGCAAAGAGGTTAATGCAAGCCGGAGGCCATTACGTGAATTGTGATTAATCAGGATTACGGATAATCTCATACTTGCTACTTTGATAGTGAACTTTCGTATGGAATACGTGTCGCAATGGATCTCCCAAGGGTGATCTCATCAACATACTCCAGTTCACCACCAAAAGCTATGCCACGAGCTATGGTAGAAAGGCTAATGTTGAAATCTTTTAATCTTTTGTGTAAATAAAATATCGTTGTATCGCCCTCCATAGTGGCGCTCAAAGCAAATATTACCTCCTTAACCTCATTTTCCGCTAGCCGGGCCACTAAACTGTCGACTTGCAGGTCAGATGGGCCGATTCCGTCAATTGGGGAAATCAGGCCACCCAAAACGTGGTACACCCCATTGTATTGATCGGTATTCTGTATAGCCATTACATCACGTGTATCCTCTACTACACAGATAGTTGCGCGATCGCGTTTGTGTGAGGCGCAAATTTCACACACCTCCTGATCGGAAATGTTATGACAAACCCTGCAAAATTTTATTTCATTTCGCAGCTTGACAATGCTATCACTAAATTTAGCCACTTCCGTCTTGTCCTGGTTAAGCAAATGCAACACCAGGCGCAAAGCAGTTTTTTGTCCCACTCCCGGTAATTTAGCAAACTCTGCCACTGCATTCTCCAGCAACTTTGACGAAAAATTCATACTGCGAATTTAGGTAATTTAGTCCGGAAGTCGGAAGGCCCGCATAAGTCCGAAAGAATGTAATTGTTGACTTTTATACATATCTTGCCTACGCTTTAAAAGTTTATTAGAATAAGAATCTTCCGGACTTTCGGACTTATGCCGGCTTCCGGACTAACAATCGCCTATGTCACCAGCAGTGCTACTATGCTTCATTATCGGTTATTTTCTAATGCTCCTCATTATCTCGTGGCTAACTTCAAGAAAGTCATCCGATAATGATACTTTTTTTGTAGCTAACCGCAATTCCAAATGGTACCTGGTGGCGTTCGGGATGATCGGTACAGCATTGAGTGGTGTTACTTTTATATCTGTGCCGGGTAAGGTGGGCGCCCCAAGTGGGGATCAATTTGCCTATTTCCAATTTGTACTGGGTAATGCTGCGGGTTTTATCATTATCGCTACCGTTCTGCTACCGCTTTATTACCGGTTAAAGCTGACTTCTATCTACGGGTATATAGAGCATGCTTTGGGAGCATGGAGTTATAAAACGGCGGCAGGTATATTCCTGATTAGTCGCACAATAGGGTCATCATTCCGACTTTATTTGGTGGTGATCGTGTTGCAAAAATTCATATTTGATAGTTATCATATCCCCTTCGCTGTAACCGTATTAATATGCCTGGTGCTGATATGGTCGTATACGTTTAAAGGCGGGTTAAAGACCATCATCATTACAGACAGCTTGCAGACCTTATTCCTGGTATCATCGGTATTCCTGTCATTGTATTTTATGTGCCGCAGCCTGAATATGAGCATTTTTGAGGCCGCAGATGCGATAAAGAACAGCAGTTACTCAAAGATTTTCTTTTTTAACGGCTTTTTGAGCAATCACCTTCATTTCAGCAAACAGTTTTTAGGCGGGATATTTATTACTATAGGCATGACCGGCCTTGACCAGGACCTGATGCAGAAAAACCTGAGCATGAGCCATATTAAAGAAGCGCAGAAGAATATGTTCAGCTTCACTACTGTGTTTGTGATTATTAATATCTTCTTCCTGAGCGTGGGTGCTTTGCTTTATATTTACGCTGCAAAATATGGCGTAACTGTTGCTAAAACCGATTACCTCTATCCTACTATCGCTTTAAAATATTTAGGTGTTGTGCCAGCTGTAGTATTTATGCTTGGATTAACAGCAGCCACATTTGCCACTACCGACTCTGCGTTAACCGCTTTAACAACCTCCTTCTGCGTCGATTTCCTAGGCTTTACAAAGAACAAGGATATCAACAGCTCAAAAATGGTAAAAACCCGCCATTGGGTACATATCGCTTTTTCGGGGTTGATGCTGCTGACCATAGTAATATTTAACGCCATTAATAACGATGCGGTGGTAAGCGCTATTTTCAAAGTAGCATCCTATACTTACGGGCCATTATTGGGTCTTTACTCATTTGGCTTGTTTATGAAAGGCAGGCAGGTGGCTGATAAACTCGTTCCGTTCATTTGTATTATATCGCCAATTGTGTGTTATTTTTTAAGCACGGACTCAGCAAAGCTGCTCGGCGGATATGTTTTCGACAATGAGCTCATCATTGTGAACGGATTAATTACTTTTGTCGGGTTATGGCTCACCTCATCGCGCAAAAGCCAATAACGCAACATTTACACTATCGAATACGAATAACAGAATATGACTGGTGAAGATAAAATAAGACAGGCCTTTGAAAATAAGAACTGGCAGGAAATAAAAGTTACCGACTCCTGGCAGATATTCAAAATCATGGCCGAATTTGTGGATGGGTTTGAGAAATTGGCTAAAATAGGACCATGTGTGTCCATATTTGGTTCAGCGAGAACACATAACGACAACAAATATTATAAACTGGCTGAGGACGCCGCGCGGATATTAACTGAACGTGGTTACGGTGTTATCTCTGGTGGCGGGCCTGGGGTGATGGAGGCCGCTAATAAAGGAGCTTACGAGGCAGGCGGTAAATCCGTAGGTTTGAATATCGAGTTACCTTTCGAGCAATTTCACAATAAATATATCGATCGCGATAAATTGCTGGAGTTTGATTACTTCTTTATCCGCAAGGTAATGTTCATGAAATACTCGCAGGGTTTTATCATATTGCCAGGCGGTTTTGGTACGATGGATGAATCATTTGAAGCGATCACCCTGATACAAACCGGCAAAATTGCACGTTTTCCGATAGTTTTCGTCGGGCTCGATTACTGGGGCGGATTATTCAAATGGGTTGAGGAAACAATGCTTGCCCGGGAACATAATATAAGCCCCGATGATTTGAACCTGTACCGGTTAGTGGACACCGCTGAAGAAGCTGCTGAGCATATTTTCCGCTTCTACGAGAAATACGTTTTGAAACCGAACTTCTAATAAGAAAAGAAAAGCGGCTGATCAGCCGCTTTTCTTTTCTTATAATCTTGTTTATTTGCTTTTGCTTTCTTTATTGTTTGGCACTACCGCAACCGCATCAGGATTTTGGGCCATATCGATCATATCGGTTACTTCATCCAGTATTTTGTCTGCAGAGCCTGAATATCCAACATATTTGAAGCGAATATTGCCATTTTTGTCAATAATAAATTTGGTTGGAATGCCCGTTACTTCATATGCGCCCACAACTTTTCCTTGCCTGCCTTCTAAATTCTTTTCATCAATCAGCACATGAAAGGTGTACTTATTATCAGCAATGAATTTCTTTACGCCATCGACATAATTGTCGCCGTTTTCCCAGGTATCGACAAATAAAAATTTCACGTTAGGGTCGTCTTTATATTTGGTTACTGCTAATTGCATACCCGGGAACGACGCCTTGCAAGGCCCGCACCATGTGGCCCAAAAATCAACAATTACAATTTTGCCTTTCAGGTCGGCAAGTGAAACTGCTTTCCCATCCAGATCTTTCAATGCAAAGGTTGGAGCAGGCTGATTGATCATTGTTTTTGCCAACTCACTCCTGGTTTTATCCTTAAATGATTTTTCAAGCGATGCCAGGTATTCATCGTAGCCAGCTTCGCCGCCTTTTACTTTAATGTATTCCTTTTTTAATAGTGCTTTCATTGACTCTGTACCGTGCCCTTCTTTCACCATTTTCTCAGAAAAATCTTTTGCCTTGGTAGCTTGACCCAATGCAGCCAGAATCTGAACATAATTATCGCCCGCATCCGGATCAACAGCTTTACTACGGTCTATCACCGGCTGTTCATATTTAAGGGCCTCTTCATATTTGCCTTGCTTAAATAAAATATAAGCATAAGTATCGGCATACATATCATAAGAATACTCATAGTTCTTTTTCACCTGAGCTGGTGAAGCATATGGCTGGCCGTCAGGATTTGCTATAGCTGCCGACACAATATCCAGTGACTGTTTAGATATTTTAGCAGCTTCATCAAGCCGGTCGCCTTTCTTTGCCCATTCATAAGCAATATTATTAAGAGAGCCGGCGAGGTAATTTTTGTTTTTTATTTGGCTTTCATATTTATGATAGTTGTTCAAATCTCCTTTTTCCAAGTAAGCCGAGGCTAATTGTATCCTGAAATTATTCTGGATACTATTCTTATCGGAAGTATTTTCAGGATATTTCTTAATATAAGCCTGGTACAATGAGTCCTTTTTTGCCGGATCTTTTTCCTTGAAAAAAGCTGAGCCTCTTTCGTTTTTAACCAGAGTACCATCCGGGAACTTTGTCCTGATAACCGCATTCAATGAATCCTGCCCTTTTGTATTCTTAGTAGCTCTAAAAAGATTGGAAGCCAGAATCAGGTCTTCTTCGTTGTTACTTTTTTCCAGGCTGGTGATTTTTTCACTTACTTCAGCTTTGTGCTCGGGTCCTTTGATCAGCATGTTATAATAGCTCAATCCATATTCCTTCTCACTTTTAGGATACAAGGCAAATTCTTTTTTATATAACTCTTCGGCCTTTGGCAGGTCATTTTTTATTTTCGCGATGTAACCTCCCATACCACTCCAAAGTGTGTATGCTTCACTTGCATAAGCACCTTCAACAGGTTGTTTATCTTTATATACCAGGAATATATAACCTTTGTCATTGTTATTATCTACGCCACCTTCTGCTGCTATTTTTACTACAAATGCTTTTGCTGATGGATTAATGGTAAAATCTGCTTTTAAAAATTTTCCATCAGGTTTCAGATCGATATCATCGGCCGGAAAGTTTTTGTTGTCGAGGTAAAAAACGGTACCGGTAATATCTTTTTTACCATCAGTAACTGTACCTGTGGGGTCGTAGGTTAGGGTGATCTTTTCGCCCGCTGAAGGAAACTCGTTAGACAATTTGAGATGCTGCTCCTGGGCAAACGCAGTTTGTACAGCCGCCAGGGCAGTCAATGCCAATAAGGATTTAAGGATTTTCATGGATAGTGATTTTTAAAATTGTAACACCATAACAGGCAATAATAATGCTGGCTGTTTGCAAAAGTTTTATTATCAATGTATCAAATGCTTAGGGTAATGCAATTTAAGAACTAATTCAATTAATTATTAATACTTCTTCGTCAGTCTTTTAATATTTGGGGCGGATTTTGTTTAAAACATTTTAAAACTTTTAATGCTATATTGGCAATGTTATTCCATAAAATAACAGGGCATTAAACATTTCCGGTGATTGGGGATGTTGTTTATTTCCCATTATGAGCATAAAACCTGGAACCAAAACATCAGCTGCGGTCGGATTTATTTTTGTCACCATCTTTATTGATGTGCTGGGTTTGGGCATTATTATTCCTGTAATTCCAAAACTGCTGGAGCAGCTTGGCCATACCGACAACGCTGTTGCTTCTGAAATAAACGGCTGGCTCACATTTACTTATGCTTTAATGCAGGTGCTTTTCTCGCCGATACTGGGCAACCTGAGCGATCGTTTTGGCAGAAGACCGATATTATTGATCTCACTATTCGGTTTTAGCATCGACTATCTGTTTATGGCGTTTGCACCATCCATTTTTTGGCTATTTGTGGGTCGTACCATAGCGGGTATAACTGGGGCCACGATGGCCACCGGCACAGCCTATATTGCCGATGTAAGCGAAGGCGATAAACGCTCAGCTAATTTTGGATTGATCGGGGCGGCATCAGGACTGGGTTTTATTATTGGTATATCGGGCGGAGCATTTTTGGGTGAATTGAATATCAAATTCCCCTTCATTGCAGCGGCTGCAGCGGCAATGTTAAATGCACTATGGGGATTATTTGTATTGCCGGAATCATTAGATACAGAACATAGACGCAAGTTTGAATGGAAGCGCGCTAACCCAATCGGCTCAATGCAAAACCTGGGGAAATATGCCTCACTGGCATGGCTTGCAGTTGCATTCACTTTGGTTTATATAGCACAAAAGGCAGTTGAATATCAGTTGCCTTTTTATGTATATGAGAAGTTCAACTGGTCGATGCATAGCGTGGGGATCCTCGGTATATTCATAGGAGTGCTGCTCATCAGCATACAAGGGGGATTGATCCGTTTGCTCATTCCTAAATTCGGACTAAAGAATAATATTATATGGGGACTATTATCCTATGGTTTAGGCTTAACACTGATAGCCTTTGCCAGTTATGGCTGGCAGGTTTATGTATACATGATACCCTATTGCCTGGGCGGAGTATCGGGGCCTGCACTACAAAGTATGATCACCGGTAAATTTGAGAAAAATGAGCAGGGAGAGCTGCAAGGGGGATTGAACCTGCTTTCGAGTCTGAGTTTGATATTCGGGCCGCTGATAATGGGTTACACCTTCAAATCTTTTGCCCACAAAGGTTCACCTGTCTATTTCCCGGGCGCGCCTTATATACTCGGGGCCCTGCTGGTGTTTATCAGCACTATGATCGTTATAAAAAGCCTGAAAAAGCTAAGCTAGTCTAAACCGCTTACGCCACCGGAGATCACAAATTTCATCATATCGGCAGCACTTCTGTCTATAGGTTTTATCTTCTCAGATGAAATAATCACTACCTGCCCTGCAAATGAATAAGACAGCGGAAAATAAACCGCTACTTCGCCGGGTAAACCTATTTTAGTCAAGTCCTTTTGCACCAGGAAGCCTACTTTTTTTAACCCGAACTCATTGAGCTCAACTAATACAGGTTCATTAAATTTCTTTTCCTCACCAACAAAAGCCTCGGTAAGGTCTTTAATGGATGAATACAGGAACTTAAAAAGTGGCAGGCGATCTATCCGTCGATTGAGCCATTGTTTAATAGGATCAGTAATGACGTTGGTCACCAAAATACCTACTACCAGGATAATAACCAGCACATTCAATATGCCCAGGCCTGGTATATAAATAGGCTGCCCTTTGGCATCTGTCAGGAAAATACCGCTTAAGTTCAGGGCTTCATCAATTTTTGCCACTCCCCAAAAAATCAGGAAGGCTGCTGCACCAATGGGTACAACAACGATTAGACCTTTGATGAAATATGTAAACAGAGCAGCAGCGATTTTTTTCATGTCAGCAGTAAATTTCTACTCGTAAAAGTACACTCTTTTTACCCTTTGCGAAATATTGGTCAGTATTTCATAGGGAATGGTACCAATCTCACGGGCCAGCTCTTCTATCGTTAACTGATCATTGAAAACGATAACATCATCGCCTTCGCGCACATCTATATTACTTACATCCAGCATGGTCATATCCATAGATATATTACCCACTGTTGGCACTAATTTCCCCTTAATGAGCATCTTTCCTACCCCATTGCCGAATGCCCGCAGATAACCATCGGCGTACCCTATACGAACGGTGGCTACCTTGCCATTATGAACTAACTTCCCATTACGATTGTAACCTATGGTATCATTTGCAGCCACTTTGCGCACTTGTGACACGCTTGTTTTTAACGTAGCGATAGGCTGCAACAGGCCTGAACCTGTAACTACAGATGCATCAATACCATATAAACCAATTCCCAACCTCACCATATCAAATTGAGCGGATGGCCAGCGAATAATACCCCCTGTATTGGAAATATGTTTGATCACCTTATATCCGAGTGCCTTTTCGATCTTAGTAAAAGCTTTCTCAAACCTTTTGATTTGCTTCTTTGTAAAATCGTCATGCTCAGGCGCATCGCTCGCAACCAAATGCGAAAAAACAGACTGGACTTTGATATACCTGTTTTCTTCGATCATATCGCAAAGAGTATCGATATCTTGCTCTTCAAAACCCAACCGGTGCATGCCCGTATCAATCTTCAGGTGTACAGGATAATTACTTAGATGATGTGACTGTGCATATTTAACAAACTCATCCAGCAGGTTAAAGCTAAATATCTCCGGCTCCAATTTGAATTCCATCAACTTATCAAATGCGGATAGTTCAGGGTTCAGAACCATCACGGGCAGCGTGATACCCGCCTGTCTCAAAGCCACGCCCTCATCAATATAAGCTACCGCCAGGTAATCCACCTTGTTATACTGAAGCATATTGGCTACCTCGAATGTTCCGCTGCCGTAGGAAAATGCCTTCACCATAGCCATGATCCTCACGCCCGGCTTCAATTTTGATTTATAGAAGTTCAGGTTATTCAGCAGGGCATTCAGGCTAACCTCCATCACTGTTTCGTGTGCTTTCAGGCTCAATGCCGAGCTAATACGTTCAAACTCAAAGCTTCTTGCTCCCTTTATAAGAATAGTTTCATTATCAAAATTGAGCTCATTAAGGTGTTGAATTAAAGCTGTAGTGTCTGGATAGAAGTATTTTTTATCCAGAGTAAAATATTCTTTATGAGCCGACAGTGCCTCTCCTACACCAACAAACTTATTCACCTTCCGGCTTTTGATCATATCAGCAACCTGCCGGTATAATACATCCTGCTCCAACCCTGATTGATAAATATCAGAAAGGATCAGCGTACGTGTAGGATGTTGATTCTGTTGATTAAGGAAATTCAAAGCAATCTCAAGCGACTGCACATCAGAGTTATAAGAGTCGTCGATTACAGAGCAATCATTAATACCGTTTTTCAATTCCAGGCGCATGCTTACCGGGCTTAACCGCTCTATCCTCTTATCAACCTCAACCGGACTATAGCCTATGGCCAGCATGGTTGCCCAGCAGACAATTGCATTCTCTACAGAGGCTTCATCTAAAAATGGGATCAGGCATTCAATCTCTTTGCCCTGGTATTTTGCACGTAAATAGTAGTTCCTGGAAATAACGGTTTCAGCAAATACATACAGATCGGCCTTATTAAACCGCCTGCTCCAGCTAAAACGGTTCTCTACAGGAATATACTTTTTATAATCTATGAGTTGATCATAATTATGGATCAGAAGCTTACAATGGGTAAACAGCTTTAACTTTTCGAACACCTTTTCTTTACGGTTTTTAAAGCCTTCATCGTGTGCAGTACCAATATGGGTTAATACACCAATTGATGGTTTAATGATGGCTTCAAGCCGGCCCATCTCATTCACAGTAGAGATACCTGCTTCGAAAATACCCAGGTCATCTTTATTGGTGATCTGCCATACAGAAAGTGGCACACCTATCTGCGAGTTATAACTTTTTGGATTACGGACGATGGTTTTATCTGAAATCAGCAATTGGTACAGCCATTCTTTTACAATGGTTTTTCCGTTGCTTCCAGTAATACCAATTACTTCCAGGTTAAATCGATTGCGGTGATAAGCCGCCAATTTTTGCAAAGCATCCAGCACATTATTTACCAGCAGAAAGTTAGCACCCGGCATTTTGATCCCTGTTTGATGCGTTACTACAAAATTGCGCACCCCAGCCGCATAGGCCTCGGCAACAAACTCGTGGCCATTGCGACGCCCACTTAATGCAAAGAACAACCCTTCTGAAGCATTGGTAATACGGCGACTGTCGGTCAGCAAAACGCTGATGATATCATCAGTTTCGATAACACCACCTGCGCTAATGATCTGCTGCACTTCATGGATAGAATAATGGTTGCTAAGCATGCCACGAATTTGCTTATATTTCTGCCAATAGAAGAATTTTTAACGAATTTTGGCATTTGATGGACCAGCCCAAGCCTACCCCGATAATCGACGAAAAAGCAGCGTTAACAAAAGCCGAGCACTATTGCGCCTACCAGGAACGCTCGCAGCAGGAAGTTCGCGATAAATTATATGAATGGGGGCTGCACGGTGTACAAGTAGAAAACCTGATCGTGCATCTTATTCAAACCAATTTTTTGAACGAGGCTCGTTTTGCCAATGCCTATGTGCAAGGGAAATTTAACCAGAAAGGCTGGGGAAAACAGAAGATAAAGCAGGGCTTGAAATTCAAAAAAGTATCGGATGCGCTGATAAAAAAAGCGCTGAACACGATTGACTGTGACGATTATTCAAACACCCTTAAGCAGATACTGGAGAAAAAAGCGAGGCTTTTAGGCGAGAAAGATCCTTTTAAAAAGAGATATAAGCTACATCAGTACGCTTTAAGCCGCGGATATGAGACCGATATCGTTTCTGACATTTTGAAAAACAGCGAGTTATAACTTTTTTGCAAAAATTTCGTTTTTACTACTTGCAGAATATTCTTTTCTGTCTATATTTGCACTCCGCAAACGCGATAGTGGCATTGCGAAATGCGAAAGTAGCTCAGTTGGTAGAGCACGACCTTGCCAAGGTCGGGGTCGCGAGTTCGAATCTCGTCTTTCGCTCTAATCCCTTCCAACAAAAGAAGGGATTTGTTTTTAAAAGGTAAATCACCTGCTCGGGTGGTGGAACTGGTAGACACGCAGGACTTAAAATCCTGTGCCCGTCAAAGGCGTGCGGGTTCGATTCCCGCCCCGAGTACTTAAAAGTTAGGTAGTACCTATCTTTACTGTAATAATTAAAAACCCGCTTTATGATTGCGTGACGCGGGTTTTTAATTCCTGATATTATAGATCAATTCATTGAACGATATTCCAGCGGTGTCTGCCCCACTTGCTGTTTAAATAACCGTGCAAAGTGCTGAGGATATTTAAAGCCCAATTCGTATGCGATCTGTGCAACAGTCTTCCTGGTGTCGAAAATTCTTTCTTTAGCCACGCTGATCAACTTTTCCTGGATATATTCCAATGCGGTTTTGCCGGTTTCTTTTTTTACCAGGTCACCAAAATAGTTCGGCGATAAATGCAGTTCATCGGCACAATAGGAAACAGAAGGCAATCCCACCGTTTGGGGCTTGTCAGACCCAAAGTAGTTATTTAACAGTTCCTCAAATTTTTCAAGAAGACTAGAGTTTACACGTTCCCTGGTGATGAACTGGCGATCATAAAAACGTATGCAATTGCTTAACAGCAGCTCGATATTGGTAGTGATGAGTTTTTTGCTGTGTTTATCAATAGCCTGGTCGAGTTCATAGTCGATCTTTGAAAAACAATCCATAATAATCTCTCTTTCACGATCTGACAGATGCAAAGCTTCATTGGACTGGTAATCAAAAAAGCTGTATTCCTGAATGTGCTTACCAAGAGATGTACCATGGATTAAGTCCGGATGAAATACTACCCCAAAACCTTTAGGCTGATATACTTCTCCATTGCCTCTCATTCCTGCGACCTGCCCCGGAGCCATGAAAACCAGTGTTCCTTCCTGGTAATCGTAAGTGCTTCTGCCATAAACAAGGTCGCCGCATTTCACATCTTTTAAAAAAATGGTATAAAAACCAAAGTACATTTTAGAACCGCTTCTCGGCGCCGCTTTGGAAAAATCGACGACACTGACTAGTGGGTGTTTGGTGATGTTATTATTGAAAGCGTTGTATTCGCTGATTGTATTGAACCTAAGCATCTTATCCATAATCGTTCGCTAATTGTTTGATCAAAGTTATTATATAAATAACCAATTGTCATTCGATACGACCCGAATCAGTAAAAATGGTACTAACATCCGTGTTTTGTATCCTATTGGGGGAATAATAACACACGACATTTGTATCGTCGATCCTGTTCACCATTAATTATAAAAGTTATGAGAAGGTTATTATCGTGTATCGCAATATTAGTATCATGTTCATGTCATGCCCAGCAAACTTCAAATACAGGAACAGGTGGTCCTACAGTTCAGACCAAATCCGGCGTACTGCGTGGAATAACGGACGGCGATGTTTCCAGCTTTAAGGGGATTCCCTTTGCTGCCGCACCGGTTGGTGCACTTCGCTGGCGCGCACCACAACCTTTCCCTGCCTGGCAGGGTGAACGCGATGCCACCAAATATGGCGCAGATCCTGCGCAGGCCAGTTTTCAGCGCAATGCTAGCGGTATTTCGCCGACTTCGTCAGAAGATTGCCTGTTCCTTAATATATGGAAACCTGCAACAGCTTCCCAGGGCGCAGAATTACCTGTCATGGTATGGATATACGGCGGTGGCTTTGTTTTTGGGAGTGGGAACCAGGGCCCGGACTTTACGGGATCGTCATTTACCAGCCAGGGTGTTATATTGGTTACCTTTAATTATCGCGTTGGCCGGCTCGGGTTCTTTGCTTTCCCGGCGCTCTCAAAAGAGCACGCAGAAGAAGCAAAGGGCAATTATGCCTATATGGATGAGATCGCCGCACTGAAATGGGTTAGGGAAAATATTGCTGCCTTTGGTGGCAACCGCAATAACGTTACTATTTTCGGCGAGTCTGCCGGTGGCGTATCCGTGCAATCACTTCTAACCATTCCATCCGCAAAGGGTTTGTTTCAAAAAGCTATTGTGGAGTCAGGCGGCGGTCGTGACGGCGTGCTTACCGGTCGCCCGATCAATAAAGAGAACGTGGACTCGTATTACCCGGTGTCAGCAGAAACGATAGGTATTAACTTTGCCAAAAAGCATGGCATTGAGGGTACAGATGCAGCAGCATTAGAAAAGTTGCGCGCACTAAGTACCGCTGAAATTGTAGATGGCGGGCAGGAGAGAGATGCCAGTGGAACGCCGATATATCCGGGACCAATACTTGATGGTAAATTGGTTGTAGAAACTGCCCAGAGCGCTTATGAGGCTGGCAGACAGGCAAAAGTGCCATTGATGATCGGTTCGAATAGCGCCGAAGTCCCCGCAGGGTTTGTTAATGCTAATTCGAAGGAAACATTGTTTAACCTGTTTGGCCCCATGAAGGATGATGCAAAAGCAGTCTATGATCCGGATGGCAATACGGAATTTGCCAAAATGCTTTCCTTAGTAAATACGGACAAGGTTTGGGCAGAGCCTGCCCGGTTTAGTGCCAGGGCAATGGTAGCAAAAGGTGCCCCGGCTTATATTTATCTATTCTCCTATGTTTCACCTTCCATGCACCAGTTTATGCGTTATGGCGCGGGACACGCTTCTGAGATTGCTTATGTGTTCGACAATCTGAGAGGCAGAAACGGGCCTGACACCATACAAATGGACCACAATGTTGCTAAGCTAATGAACAGCTATTGGACAAATTTTGCCAAAACTGGTAATCCCAATGGCGGTGGTTTGCCGAACTGGCCCGTTTACGATCCCAAAAAGAACGAGCTCATCGAATTTAGGCCCGATGGCTCGGCAATAGGTGAACCTGATCCAAGGAAAGCAAGATTGGATGTAATTGAAAAAGCGGTTACGTCAAAGAATCTGCATTGATAGTTAAACCAGGAAAACCATCCGCGAGTGTCAAGGCTTATTGATAAAAAGAATAAAATGAAAACAGTAAAATTAAACAATGGAGTAGAGATGCCAATCCTCGGATTTGGTGTCTTCCAGGTAAAAGATCTGGCAGAATGTGAAAGAAGCGTTATCGACGCCATTGAAACCGGCTATCGGTTGATTGATACGGCGCAGTCGTATATGAATGAAGAAGCCGTAGGAAAAGGTATCAAAGCCAGCGGCGTAGCCAGGGAGGAATTATTCATCACAACCAAGCTTTGGATACAATCCAAAGGTAAAAATACAAAGAAAGCTTTTGAGCAATCGTTGAAAAAGCTGCAATTAGACTACCTGGACCTTTACCTCATCCATCAACCCTTCGGCGATGTTTACGGCGAATGGCATGCGATGGAAGAACTATATAAAGAAGGAAAGATAAGGGCAATTGGCGTAAGCAATTTCCAGCCAGACCGTTTGGTCGATCTGATCATTCACAATGAAGTAGTTCCGGCTATCAACCAGGTAGAAACGCATCCTTTTCATCAGCAAAATGAAGCACAACAATTCATGATTGAAAATAATGTTCAGATAGAATCCTGGGGGCCATTTGCCGAAGGAAAGAACAATCTTTTCCATAACGAGCTATTGCAATCCATTGGCAATAAATACAATAAGTCAATTGCGCAGGTAGTATTGCGCTGGCTTACACAACGCGGCGTAATAGTCATACCAAAATCAGTACGTAAGGAACGCATGGCGGAGAACTTCAATAGCCTTGATTTTGAGTTAAGCGCGAATGATATGGACGCCATCAAAGGTTTGGACACCAACGCCAGCCTGTTCTTCGATCATCGTGATCCGGCAATGGTCAAGTGGCTGGGCGAAAGGAAACTGGATAATTAAAGTAAAAAAGATGCAAAAAAGAGAACTAGGAAATAGCGGACTCGAAGTATCCGCATTAGGATTGGGCTGCATGGGGCTAAGCTATGGCTATGGACCTGCAACAGAAAAGCAAGCTGGTATTAAATTAATACAAACGGCATTTGGACATGGTGTGACTTTTTTTGATACCGCTGAAGCTTATGGCCCTTATACAAACGAAGAATTGCTTGGTGAGGCGCTTGAGCCGTTCCGGAATGAAGTTATTATCGCCACCAAGTTCGGGTTTAAAGACGGTAAGCCTGCTTCAGGATTGGACAGCCGACCGGAAACCATCAGGGTAGTTACAGAGGCCGCATTAAGACGGCTTAGAACAGATGTGATCGACCTGCTGTATCAGCATCGTGTTGACCCCAATGTGCCGATAGAAGACGTTGCCGGGACTGTAAAAGAACTGATCAAAGAAGGAAAGGTAAAACATTTCGGCCTTTCTGAAGCTGGTGTGGAATCGATCAGGAAAGCTCATTCGGTACAACCAGTAGCCGCGTTGCAAAGTGAATACTCTTTGTGGTGGCGTGAACCCGAAAAAGATGTCATTCCCACATTGGAAGAGTTAGGGATCGGCTTTGTTCCTTTCAGCCCATTGGGAAAGGGTTTTCTAACCGGGGCTATCAATGAAAATACTGCATTTGATAAAACGGATTTCCGTAATACAGTGCCGCGTTTTTCGGAAGATAATAGAAAAGCTAACCAAACTCTTGTTAACCTTTTGGGAACCATAGCCGGGGAAAAGAATGCAACACCGGCACAGATTGCATTAGCGTGGCTGTTAGCACAGAAGCCATGGATCGTTCCGATCCCTGGTACGACTAAATTACATCGCCTTGAGGAGAATTTGGGTGGTGCGGCTATTCAATTGTCAGGTAATGACATTATCGAGATTACGGCGGCCTTGTCTCAAATTGAAGTGCAGGGAAATCGTTATGCCGAACAAATGCAAAAAATGGTAAACCGTTAAATCGATAAAAGATTATTAACCTTAAAATTATGAAAAAAGCAATTATCGCCATGTTATTATGCCTCTCTAGTTTGCAATTTGTGCATGCCCAGGCGAGTTTACCGTCTGCGCCACCTGCAAGCCCGACAAAAGAGGAACAGGAACTCCTTGACCTGTCTAAAACCAAATGGGCGTTGATGGCAGATAAAAAAGTTGACGAGCTAACCGGTTTATTTGATGAAAAATGCGTTTTTGTGCATATGGGCGGCAGTTGGGGCAAGACCCAGGAACTGAATACAATTAAAGGCGGCTTTATCTGGTACAAAAAAGCAGAGGTTTATGGCGCGTCTGTAAACATTTTTGGTAACACAGCTATTTTGTTAAACGACATCGACTTGCTCGCAGTAGTCGGCGGCAACGAAGTCGTCCATGCTTTTATGGTGACAGAGGTTTACCTAAAGGAAAACGGCAAATGGAAATTGGGCTCCCTCACTTTTTCAACACTTATAAGACCGGTTAAAATGAAGACTAATATTCCTCCGGCTGCACAGCCACAACATTAATCTTTAAAATATAAGATATGAACCGTCGGGATCTATTAAAATCAAGCGTAGTAATTGCCGGAGGCCCTCTGCTGGCATCTAATGCCATCGCAAAATCAGTTAGTACAGGTATGGTTGCTGTTTCATCTCCAGACAAACGAAAGCTTGGCGGGAAACTGGAGGTTTCAAGTATCGGGCTTGGGGTGCAGAATATGCCACGTACCTATCAAACGACCATTCCCTCTCGGAAAGAAATGATCAATATCATTCGAAAAGCGTATGATAATGGCGTTACACTATTCGACACGGCAGAAGCCTACGGGCCGTTTGAAAGCGAACGCATATTAGGCGAAGCAGTCGGATCTTTCCGGAACAAAATTGTCATTGAAACAAAGTATGGCTGGGACATCGATCAGAAAACCGGCCAAATGAAGATGGGTCTTAATAGCCGCCCGGAGCACATTAAGGAAGTAGTAGAAAATATGCTGAAACGTCTTCGCACTGATCGCATTGATTTATTATATCAACATCGCGTAGACCCGGCGGTTCCGATTGAGGATGTAGTTGGAGCAATCAAAGACCTGATCAGCCAGGGAAAAGTATTGCATTACGGATTGTCCGAACCAGGGCCGCAAACGGTAAGACGGGCTCACGCCATTCATCCGGTTACCGCCATACAGAATGAATATTCGCTTTTGTGGCGTGGACCGGAGGAGGTCATTCTTCCGCTTTGCGAAGAACTTGGGATCGGCTTCGTATGCTGGAGTCCCCTCGGTGTAGGTTTTACAACCGGGGCCATTGACGCCAACACAGGTTTTGCGCCGGGGGATATCCGTGCCATGGAATCACGCTTTTCGCGCCAAAATATTGCAAAAAATCTTGCGCTGGTGGACTTGTTAAAAAAATGGGCACAAGAAAAAAACGCCACACCGGGTCAAATTTCTCTTGCCTGGCTACTGGCTAAAAAGCCGTGGATCGTACCTATTCCTGGTACTACGCAAATGGCGCATATGCTGGAAAACACCGGCGCAGCACAAATCCATTTTACACCCGATGAATTGAACAAATTCAATTCGGAATTGTCTGCGATTAAAATTGAAGGCGAAAGACTGCCACAGTTTGTACTTGCACTTTCGGGGGTAGAAGCACCGGTAAAGAAGTAGGATTGTAGTATAACAGTATTGCTTTTAGATTAAAAGAGAAAGATTAACTACCTTGTTTATTATTAAATAACAGCCCCGGTTATTTTAAACCAATGCGTAATATTTAAAACTTTTGAGATGGGAAAGACCAAAACTAACTTAAACAGACGCGCCTTTCTTAAAGCCTCCGCGATTGCCGGCGGAGGACTGATGCTCCACTTTAGCGCCCTTGCTAAATTCGGGCTTGCGGAAAGAGGTATTGACACTGCCGCTGAATGGCATGAGATAACCGGGTACATCAAAATCACTCCAGACAACGTGATCAAAATCATTTGCCCGAACCCGGAGTTTGGCCAAAATGTGATGACGTCGCTGCCCATGATTATAGCCGAGGAACTGGATGTTGACTGGAAGACAGTCGTGGTTGAAATGGGGCCGCATGATAACACCAAGTTAGGCCCGCAGTTTACAGGTGGCAGTAATTCTATGCGGATGTACTGGAAGCCATTACGGCAGGCCGGAGCCGCTGCACGTAATATGCTGATGCAGGCCGCGGCGCAAAGCTGGGCAGTGCCTGTTGAAGAAATAACAACCAAAGCCGGTGAGGTTTATCACGAAAAAAGTGGTAAAAAAGGCAAGTATGGTGATTTCGCCGCAAAGGCTTCGGGCATCCCTGTGCCGAAGGATGTCAAACCCAAAGATGTGAAGGCCTTTAACATAGTAAGGCATTCGCAAAAAAATGTTGAAGGGTCAAAAATTGTATCAGGCAAACCGCTTTTTGGGCTGGATTATAAACATGAAGGTATGCTGATCGCCATGCCGGTACATCCACCCGCTTTTGGTATGAAACTCAAATCATTTGATGCATCGCAAGCTTTGAAAATGCCGGGTATCAAAGATGTTTTCACCATCAAACTATATGAAGAGGGATTTGAGCAGGGTGGTTTCGACACGCGCACTTTTAATGTTGTGTTAGCGGTTGTCGGCAAAACCACCTGGCAAGTAATGCAGGCCCGTAAAAAGTTGAGTGTAGAATGGGAACCAGCAGGTGATACTAAAGATACCATGCAGGGCCGTGGCGGAAAACGGGAAGTTATTGTTCCCAGCGAGCTTGAAAGCACCGAAAAGCAATTAGAAAAGATGCGGGAGTACGCGGGTAAGCCGGCGCAACTGCTAAGGAAAGATGGCGACCCGGAGGCCGCTTTTAAAAATGCAGCGCAGATCATCGAGCGTACCTATAATGCTCCTTTCCTGGCGCATAACTGTATGGAGCCTATGAATTTCTTTGCGCACGTTACCGATGATAAGGCTTTACTGGTAGGCCCGTTACAAGCTCCCGGGTGGACAGAGCCTACGCTTTCAAAAGTCTTAAAGCTTCCACCGGATAAAATCGAAATACAAATGACGCGGATGGGTGGTGGTTTTGGCCGCCGGGCCTATGGCCATTACCTGGTTGAGGCGGCACTGATTTCCAAACAGGCGAAAGCGCCCGTCAAGCTCATTTACAGCCGCGAAGATGATGCAACTTATGGGATCTATCGGCCTATGTACACGGCCACTTACCGCGCCGCGTTAGATGCTAACAAAAATCTGATCGCATTTCACGTTAAAGGCGGCGGAATACCTGAAAATGCCGTTCATCCAAACAGGTTTCCAGCCGGCGCTATAGACAATTACCTTGCCGAAGGTTGGGAAATACCTTCCAATATCACGATTGGTGCTTTCAGGGCGCCAAGGTCTAACTTCGCTGCCGCTGCGGAACAATCTTTCCTGGATGAGTTAGCGGAAGCAATGGGTAAAGACCCAATCGACTTTAGGCTGGATCTGTTAAAAAGAGCCAAAGAAAATCCTGTTGGTAAAAACAATGACTATGATGCCGACCGCTATGCGGGAGTGTTGAAATTAGTCAAAGAAAAATCGGGCTGGAACGGTGCAGAGCATAGACAATTCAGCCGCGGCGTAGCAGCTTACTTCTGCCATAATTCGTATGCTGCCCACGTGGTAGATATGACCACTAAAGATGGACAGCCTTATGTAGAACGGGTATTTAGTGCCATTGATTGTGGCATTGTTATTAACCCGGATGCGGCAACCAATATGGTGCAGGGTGCGGTTGTGGATGGCATTGGAAACTCGCTATATGGCGGATTGACACATAAGGATGGTGTTGTTGCAGAAAATAACTTCCATTCATACAGGATCATCCGAATGCATGAAGCGCCTAAAAAAGTAGAGGTCCATTTCGTTCAAAATGATATTGACCCTACTGGTTTGGGTGAGCCACCTTTCCCGCCGGTGTTTGGTGCAGTGGCTAACGCGCTGTACAGATCAACTGGCAAGCGCTATTATCAGCAACCCTTTTCGTCGCCACAGCCTGAAAAGCCAACCGTTTAATTCATTTATTTTTTGAACTCAATTTTAATGTTATGATCACTCTAAATATTAATAAAAGGACATACAATATTGATGCAGATCCGGAAACTCCCCTGCTTTGGGTGCTTCGGGACCATGTTGGGCTTGTAGGAACCAAGTTCGGCTGCGGGGTAGCGCAATGCGGGGCTTGTGTAGTACATTTAGATGGCGAGGCTGTCCGCTCCTGCGTTACGAAATTAAGGCGGGCTCAGGGGAAAAAAGTGGTAACGATTGAAGGCTTGTCAGAAAAGAACGATCACCCCTTGCAAAAGGCGTGGCTGGAGTTAGATGTTTCACAATGCGGCTACTGCCAGGCAGGACAAATTATGTCGGCTGCTGTGCTGCTAAATGAAAATAAAAATCCGACCGACCAGGATATCAATTATGCCATGGCCGGTAATATTTGCCGGTGCGGCACCTATTTGCGTATACGTGAAGCCATACATTTGGCAGCAGAACTGCAAGGAAAGGAGATTTCAGGCAAATGAAGAAAAGACTCTTTGCAATAATCGCTATGCCGGTGATCATGATCGCCATAATGGCTTTCTGCCTGGATACGACTAATAAAAAATCGCGTCTAATTACAGCGAAAAAAGATAGTATAGCTTCGGTAACGGCTTTTAAACAAGTCTATACCGTACTGACGAGCGCCCGCTGTATGAATTGCCATCCTTCTGGTGATGTTCCGTTGCAGGGGGATGATAATCATTTACATAAAATGCTGCCACAGCGTGGTAAGGACGGGCGGGGCATTTACGCGATGAAGTGTGCGAACTGTCATCAGCCTACCAATACACCGGGTTTGCGCATGCCCCCGGGTAATCCTAACTGGCATTTGCCCCCGGCAGATATGAAGATGGTTTTCCAGGGAAGAACACCGCGTCAACTGGCGAAACAATTGATCGATCCAAACCAAAATGGACATAAGGATACGAAAAAGCTGATTGCGCACGCTGATGATGGTTTGGTGCTTGCAGGCTGGAACCCTGGCGAAGGGCGTACATTGCCTCCAATGAGCCATGCTGCCTTTAAAAAGGCATGGCTCACCTGGTTAAACACCGGTGCTTATGCGCCGGCGAAATAAAATCTCGCTACTGTTTAATATGAATACGAAGCTGTCCGCGGGGTAAGAAAGATTCGGGCAGCCACTTAAAAGCAGTCCAAAAATAACTCTGAAGTGATGAAAAAGTTGTTCCTTCATTTTCTCGTGATCGGGTTGTGCTTGGTTACTTCATGTTCAAGTGCCCAAACTATGCCGACTAAAAATATATTGATCGTGTACCTCTCGCGAACGAATAATACGAAGGCGGTAGCTGAGATAATCCAAAGTTATACCAGTGGAAAGCTAGTTGCTCTGGAATTGCAAAAACCTTACCCCGAAAATTACCGTGCGACAGTGCAACAGGTGGTTCAGGAAAATGAAACCGGGTATTTGCCGCCTTTAAAAACCAAAATTGACAGCATCGAAAAATACGACGTGGTTTTTGTAGGTTTCCCTACCTGGGATATGAAAATGCCGCCGCCGATGAAAAGCTTTTTGCATCAGTACAATTTCGCCGGGAAAACGGTAATCCCTTTTAATACGAATGCAGGCTACGGCATAGGAAGTGGTTTTGAAACCGTGAAGCAGTTATGTCCCAGCAGTAAGGTTTTACAAGGTTATTCAACAAGAGGTGGTATTGAGCTTGACGGGGTTCTTTTTGTAATGGAAGGGGAAAAAGAAAAACAGGTAAATGATGAAATTAAAAAATGGTTAAAAAAATTGGCGTTTATAAACTAACGCATATCATTTAGTAATCTAAATTACAAATAAAAAAAACGAATTGTTCGGTGATTTGAAGTTGAAAATTATAAAAGGTGTTCAAAAAATCCCCCATGTCAATTTCTTTGAACACCTTTTAAAGAAAACTTATTGCAATTATTCACTTTGATTATCCGATTTCTTCTCATCATATTTCGCTAAAATTCGCCCTACAATCATCAAAAACCCATAAATGTGTTCAATTAATTTCCCGCTGTCGGTACAAAAGCCCAATACGAAAGTATCGGGCTTTGATGTTTTTAATGATACCGTTTGGGTAGTTCACGATAAAGTCTTACAATGCCAAATTGAAGTCTAAAAGATTCTTATGAGTTGACTTCAAGCTTATACCCTTTACCCCGTATAACAACAATGTTGATATCCGGATCAGGTTCCATTTTTTTTCTAAGTTTTGATATGAACATATCCAAACTGCGCCCTACGATAACACCTTCGTCTTCCCATATCTCTTTTTGCAGACGGCTTCTGTCTATCGTCTCATTGGGCGACAAGGCTAAAATCCGCAGTATACGCGTTTCAGTTCCAGTCAGGTCTACGGTATCTCCATTTATCGTCAATTGCCGTCTCTCCGCATCAAATAACACCGAACCCAAAGTTAACATGCTGTTATTTTGATCGCCAGGAACGGCTCTACGTGACTTAACAGGCCTCAAAAATATAAAACCAACAAATGCTAAAAAAGAAAGGCCACCGAGAATATAACCTTTCTTTGCTGTATTCATGCCTGTCGGTTTGAATTTTATGTTAATCATGTAACAAGCTTTGGGTTGCTTTCTTCCCGAACATGCTACAATATCATCCTTTTTATTTCCGGATATAGCAAACCCATAGGCCACACTAGCATTGCCACAGTTCAGAACATTGACAACATAATCACGGGTGAGCGGATCTTTGGCTAACAAACGGCCGGTCGTGTTCACCAGGGAGTCCGTTTGAAAAGTAAGATCATTTTCAAACCTGATCCGGTATTCATTTTCTGATATCTTTTCTACCGGCAGTACCCTTGATGTCCTGTCGCCTGATTGTAAAAGCAGTTCATCCCCGATCTTGCGAAGCAAAACTTCCCTTCGGGATATATCAAATTTGTCATTGCCGGTCATGCTAAAAGCCGCGCAGATCACGCAGATAAACAGAAGTATTAATGATCCCCATAGGTACTTGCGTCTCCCGGAGAGGAGCTTTCGGCTATCGACCATAATGTCAAAATTTTATTTACAAAGTTTACATTTTTATTTACAATCCAGATTCTTCAAACGGAAAAATATCAAAGTAATTTCGTTGAGTCAAACTAAAAAGGTTATGAAAAATAGAAAAATGAAAAGATTATTTGTATTTGTTCCGGCTATCCTCCTGGTATTATTTCTACTAAATTCTTTTGTACTAAAAGAAAAGAAAACAATTGATAAAACAAAAAAAGGGGCTAAATCAGCATATGTACCCGTCATTTTCAGATCTACGGATGGAGGACAAACATGGCAGGACATTAGCGCAGGGTTGCCTGAAAATTTGCAGAGAGAGGGTGTGCGAAGAGATGGCTCCTTTGCAAATGACCGTGGGTTCTATTTACTTGCCGGAAATGGGGTTTATCACAGTGAACCGAATTCCACAAATCGTTTTTGGACAAAAGAAATTCTACCTGTTAGACAGAATAACATTACCCCTGGCAACAACGGGATATTTGCATATAATTTCAGGGGGCAATTTTTACAAAAAATAAACGGAAAGAGTGATTGGTCGCCCATGTACACAAATTTTCAAGAGCAAGCCGTACGCCTTAACAGAACGATAGATTGGATGTACAAGAATTATAAAGAGAAACAAGTAAGCAGCGTTTTTGAAACTACCGGAGGCACAGTCTTTATCGGCTCCAACAATGCCCTTTATAAATCCACTAACAATGGAAAAACCTGGAAGTATGTGGCTGTTGAAGGCTGGGTAATGAAAATGGCAGAGTCAAACGGTGTACTGCTGGCCGCCAGCACAAAGGGGATATTAAGATCGACAGATGATGGTGACAACTGGGATCATGTGATTAACGAAGGGAGGGCCAGCGTCGCTGTGGAACATATAGATGGAGGCTTTGCTGCTATAGTAAACAACATGATCACCCAAACAAACAGCATACACATTTCACTGGATAATGGAAAAACCTGGAATGTAATAGGTGAAGAACTTCAGCCTTCCCAAAGCAGTTTATTAATGAAAAAAATAGGCTTAATTCAATCTTCACCGGAAATTTCATCCATCAAACAAATGGGTAAATATTTAATATGCGGTAGGTCAGATGGTATATTCCGGTCATCTGACATGGGTAAAACATGGGAAAAACTGTCACTTCCTGCTTTAGAAAATTTTGGCTTCGATTTATCTGTTTCGGGCAACGTGATATATGCCATACCAAATAAAGGATGTTGAAAAATTTCAAACTCCACAATAATTAGGTTTTTGAAGTTCTTAAAAATAAAAAAGATAAAAAGATAAAATATCTCCCCGTCTATACTTTGTTCCTGGTGTTTGCTTGTCACACTTCCGGACAAAAGCAAACTGAACCACATAAGATAATGTGCACCTGTTTTGACACACGAAAAATGTTCGAAAAAAGTCGGATCTATATAAAAAATCTATTCAAGTAAGTGTAAATGAAATTTAGCAAGTCCTGAACAATGATTTAGTATACTAAAGCGTTCAGTTTTTTATATTCGCCCGGGGTAAGGCTCGTAACCTTTTTAAAGATTTTTGAAAAATGCGGTAAATTTTCAAATCCAGTCTTTTCCGCGATTGCGTTAAAAGACAATGTGGTGGTTGCAATTAGATATTGTGCCCGTTCAATTCGTTTTTCGTGCAAATATGTTAATGGCCTTTGCCCGGTATATTTGGCAAACAATCTTGAAAAATAATCCTGATGCAGATTCGCCCTGCTTGCCAGATAATTAACGGTTAAATTCTCATTCAGGTTTAACTGAATGTACCTGGCAGCATCTAAAATTTTTGAAGGTACAGGCTCAGCGTCATTGCCTTCAAACCGGTGCGAATTTAAAAATCGGGAAATCAATTGGAGGATTATACCCTGAGTTTCAAAAAAAACAGAATTAGTGACCGTGTTATTTAATTCCTGGTATCCTTTGTAATAAGCGTTCTTTTCATAAACTGTGGGGTTGTCTGAGCGGTTAATTCCTCTGCCGGAATTTATGTCCAATAGCTTTCTGAAGTTTATAACATCTGTATCAGTGGCGGCTACTTTTATAACTTTCCTATTATTCTCAAAAAGTGAGATACCCTCTGCAGATTCCTCAAAAAAGTGAAGAAAATACTGGCTTAAATATGCGTTGCAGAAAAGGTGGCATAAAGTAAAGCTTGGAATAATATACAAATAGCCTTGCTCAAGTTTAACCTTTTCCTGTTTGGTTGAAACAACCCCCTCCCCCTCATCGATGTAATAAATCCGAAAATAGGGACTAATCACGTTTGGATAGTTCCACTTCTCATTCAGTTTAACATGATCCACATGCAATAACGAAAAATTATAGCCGATTAATCTTTTACCCATATGACAAGCTGCAAAGTTCGCAAAAAGTCGGATTTATATAAAACAAAGTCTATTTAATACAATGATTAGTGCAAGGCCGACCAATATATTTGTTCTTAGCCAATTTCACCTATTTTTCAAGTATACATTATGAACACATCGCTTCCACAAAATGTTGCTGTAAGCAAAGTTTCCAAAACTGGATTCGCATTTATACTGGTAACTACCCTGTTCTTTTTATGGGGATTTTCAAATAATTTGAATCCTATATTGATTCCCCACTTAAAAAAATCGTTTACATTGACGACTACGCAATCAACCCTGGTTGATTCCGCCGTCTATATAGCCTATTTCCTTATGGCCTTACCTGCCGGGTATGTAATGAAAAGGTTTGGGTACAAAATTGGTATCATAACGGGGTTAATATTTTTTTCAATCGGTGCATTTTTATTTATTCCGGCAGCTAATACTCAATCTTATATATTTTTTCTTTTTGCGTTGTTTGTTATTGCCTGCGGGTTGGGATTTCTCGAAACAGCAGCTAATCCCTATGCTGCGGCGTTAGGGCCACATGAAACAAGTACGCAAAGATTAAATCTTGCTCAATCATTTAATGGATTGGCTGCTGCGATTGCGCCGGTTATTGGCGCGAGAGTGATCCTCACTAAAGGATACACTGAATCACAACTAAATGCAATGGCATCCAATGCGAAGCGAATTGCGCTGGCATCGGAAGCATCTTCCGTTAAAACCCCTTATTTTATCCTGGGCATTGTTTTATTACTAATTGCAATAGTGTTTGCGTTCACCAAATTGCCAAAGATTCAACATAAGGAGACCGGAAGGGAAAAAAGCCAAAACATTTTGCATGCCTTTAAACATAAACATCTTACATGGTCAGTAATTGCACAGTTTTTTTTTGTGGGTGCGCAAGTTTGTGTCTTTAGTCTATTTGTGCTGTATGCTGCAAAATCCGCAGGCCTAAGCGAAATGAAAGCGGCAGATTATTTATTCGCTTGTGGCATAGCGTTTTTAATTGGACGTTTTCTCGGAACATTCTTTATGAAATATATTAAACCGAATAGATTGCTTACAATTTATGCATTGGTTAACACTTTGTTATGTATCGTAGCAATTTCGGCACATGGAATGATAACGATTTATGCAGTCATTGCGATATGCTTTTTCATGTCCATTATGTTCCCAACCATTTTTGCCCTGGGTATAGCTGACCTTGGCGGCGATACCGAATATGGCAGCAGTTTGTTAATCATGTCCATTGTCGGGGGCGCCATTCTGCCAAGGTTGTTTGGAATAATTAGCGATTCAACCGGCGATATTCAAATGGGTTATATGGTTCCGTTAATTTGCTTTGTAATTGTGGCATACTTCGGATGGAAAGGTTATAAAACAGTTCAAGAAGTTGATTTGGAAGAAGAAACGACAGTGAGTGCAACGTTATGACATTTCAAGAATCTAAAAATGAAAGAATACCAGCAGCCAGAATCAAAAGAGTTTAATCAAACCCGATTAAATCTTCCGCCAATTATATTCGGAACCAGTGGTTTAGGAAATCTATTCACCGCTCTTGGGGACGAAGAGAAGTTAAATATCGTCAGTGAGTGTGCGCGCTTATCGAAAGACAGAGTAGTTTTTGATTCCGCAGGAAAATATGGTGCCGGCCTCGCATTGGAAACGCTCGGAAAATGCCTTAAGCAATTAGATATTCCACAGGAACACGTTATTATTAGTAATAAATTAGCTTGGCTCCGTACTGAACTAAAAACAAAAGAGCCGACTTTCGAACCGGGAGTTTGGAAAGACTTAAAACATGATGCCGTTCAAAAAATAAGTTATGACGGTATTTTGGAGTGTTTCGAACAAGGGAACGAACTACTGAATGGATATACCCCTCAAATGATTTCTGTTCATGACCCCGATGAATACATTAATAATGCAAAAGATTATCATCACGCCGAGAAACTGTACAACGACGTTCTTGAAGCATATGACGCTTTGCACGATTTAAAGGCACATGGGGAAGTACAATTTATTGGTGTCGGTGCCAAGGACTGGAAGATCATTAAACGGATTGCTAAAGATGTAAAATTAGATTGGATCATGATCGCCAATAGCATGACCATAAAACATCATCCGCAAGAGCTGCTGGAATTTATCGCCGAGATGGAGAAAAACGGCGTTTACGTGGTTAATTCAGCGGTATTCCATTCCGGTTTTCTTGTAGGCAGTAACTATTTTGACTATCGGCAGATTGAAAGAGGCACTTCGCAAAATGATGCTTTGTATAAATGGAGGGACCATTTTTTTGAAAAATGTAATAAGTTTAATGTAAAACCTTCAGAAGCTTGTGTCCAATTTTCACTAAACGTTCCGGGCATAAAAAGCATCGCCTTAAACACGACTAACGCAGCCCGGGTACAATCCAACCTGGGCATGCTTAATGCAAATATTCCCTTGGAATTTTGGCAGGAATTAAAAATCAACAATCTGATCGAAGTGGATTTTGTGCCCTGGCTCCAATAAATAATTACTTTGTGAAATAAATAGTACTCATGAAAACTTTAGTTTGTAAAAAACCTGGTGAGTTTAAATATGCCACCGGAGAAATACCTCAACAGCAAGCCGGACAAGCTATTATAAAAATTAAACGAATCGGAATTTGCGGTACCGATTTACATGCTTTTGAAGGAACGCAGCCATATTTTGAATATCCACGAATTTTAGGTCACGAGCTTTCAGGTGAGTTAGTTGCAGTTGATAATGCTCCCGGTTTTGAGATCGGGGAAGCTGTTACATTCATTCCTTATTTTTATTGTGGTAAATGCATTGCTTGCCGGAAAGGGAAACAAAATGCCTGCCAGAATATAAAGGTATGCGGCGTGCATCAGGACGGCGGGATGGTTGAATATATTTCTGTTCCCTCCTATTCCTTAATTCATGGTGAAGGATTGAGTTTTGATGCATTGGCGTTGGTTGAACCTTTGGCTATAGGCGCTCATGGGGTAAGGCGGACTGGAGTAACCACAGATGAATTTGTCTTAGTAATTGGAGCAGGGCCTATTGGACTAGGCACCATGGAATTCGCCCGGATTGCAGGTGGAAAGGTGATTGCCATGGACACCAATAGTGATCGATTAAAGTTTTGTAGAGAAAAGTTGAAAGTCGAGCACATCATTAATGCAATGGACGCAGATGTTGTAGAGCAATTGAAATCCGTTACCAACGGTGATATGCCTACAGTTGTAATTGATGCGACCGGAAATTTAAAAGCCATCAACAATGCATTTCAATACATGTCACATGGGGCACGCTATGTACTGATCGGGCTTCAAAAAGGAGAGATTTGTTTCAGCCATCCTGAGTTTCATAAAAGAGAAGCAACACTTATGAGCAGCAGGAACGCAACCAGAGAAGATTTTGAACACGTGATCTCTTCAATGAAAGGTAAGTTAGTCGATCCAACCACATACATTACTCACCGCGTTTTATTTGACCAGGTGAAGGATGAATTTGAAGGATGGTTAAACCCCGCCAATGGCGTAATAAAAGCAATGGTGGAGATAGTTTGACGAATTTCTTAAAATAAAATAATCGATCTGTAAAAATGAAAAAATATTGCCTCACAGTTGACCTGGTAGATAATGCGGACCTAATTGCTGAGTACGAAAACTGGCATAAAAAAGAAAATGCATGGCCTGAGATCACGAAAAGTATTACCGATTCAGGAATCAACAACATGGAAATTCATCGCACTGGCAACCGGTTGTTCATGATCATGGAAACTGATGATGGCTTCAGTTTCGAACGTAAAGCGGCTATGGATAATTCCAATCAAAAAGTTCAGGAATGGGAACAGTTGATGTGGAAATTTCAGCAACCCTTGCCTTGGGCTAAAGAGGGAGAAAAATGGATTTTAATGAATAAAATTTTCGAATTGTAATGATGTCGGTCAATCGGCAAGCCACTTATAAACTTTTTAAAATGAAACGAAGAACATTAATTAAAGGAACTGCTGCTACTCTATCCTCATTATGGTTATCGAGAGCATTGGGCAAGAACTTTTATAACGACCAACTAAATGAGCCAATAGCAGACGGCCCATTCAAACCCACCTGGGAATCGTTGCAACATTATAAAACACCCGAATGGTTTCGTGATGCCAAGTTGGGCATGTGGGCGCATTGGGGACCTCAATGTCAGCCTGAAGCCGGCGACTGGTATGCAAGAAACATGTACCAGGAAGGTTCATGGCAATATAAAGTACATCTTCAGAAATATGGCCATCCCTCAAAATTTGGATTCAAAGATGTGATCCATGAATGGAAAGCCGAAAAGTGGAAC